>Ga0207422_1000209_pt1 | contig 228935 bp, 188 predicted proteins | sample MarCyaLeptolynsp_FD_187757 | JGI IMG/M metagenome (GOLD analysis project Ga0207422, IMG submission 187757) | Marine cyanobacterial communities from Panama - species 1 Leptolyngbya sp. (SPAdes) | ecosystem: Environmental > Aquatic > Marine > Unclassified | place: Panama: Panama City | collected... | reverse complement strand
GATGAAGTCCCAAGGTTGGGATGAAGTCCCAAGGTTGGGATGAAGTCCCAAGGTTGGGATGAAGTCCCAAGGTTGGGATGAAGTCCCAAGGTTGGGATGAAGTCCCAAGGTTGGGATGAAGTCCCAAGGTTGGGATGAAGTCCCAAAGTTTCACCTGAAAGCCTCTCAAGCCTTCGGTTCAGAAATCACCCAGACGAATCAAGGTATTCATCACTTCATTTTCAACCTGAACATCCTCCAACTGGCGAGCTAACGCCAGAGCCAGCCGATAAAAACGGAGTGCAGTTTCAGGTTCGTTCATCTCTTCGTACAGCTTGGCCAGCGAGTGCATTGAGATCAGTTGTTGAGGCAAATTTTCCAGGTCGCGCGACACCGCTAACCGTTCCCCCAGGAGTTCCACCGCATACCCATATCGCCCCACTGCAGCCTGGTGGGCAGGAGCCAGACCATCAATGGCGCGCAAGCGGTTTCCAGGATCGCGAGCTTGTCGAGCCAACCGCAACGCTGCACCATAGGCAGCAGCAGCCTCTTTGTATTCCTCAATTGCCTGGTGGACATCTCCCAAATGATTCCAGGTGACCGCTTCACCCACAGCATCGCTGGCCCGACGGCGAAACTTCAGTGCCGCTTTGTACTGTTTAATCGCCTGGGAATAATCGCCACTCTCAGCGGCAACGAGACCAATGTTGCTCAACGAAAGCCCCATCCCTTCCATATGCCTGACGCTATTGGACACTTCCAACCCCTCTTTAAAGGCTGCCAACGCATCAGAGAGGCTACCCTGTTGGAGCAGGAGTGTACCCACGTTATTGAGTCCATAAATCTGACCCTGAAAGTCGCGGGTATCCCGGGCAATGGCTAAGCGCCGCCGCAGGGCATCTTCTGCTTCCGGATAAAAGCCTAAGCGCCCATAGGTGATGCCAAGGTAGTCGTAGAGGCGTCCCTTTGCTTCTAGATCGCCAATCTGATGGTAGAGTTCTAAGGCTTCTTTCCAGGATGCGATCGCCTTTTCGAATTGACCGGCTTGTTCCTGGCGTCCGCCCAGGCGAGTCAGGCGATCGGCCTCATTCCTGGCATCGCCTTGCGTGCTATTGTTATGGCGAATGTCAAGCTGTTGGTTCAATTCTGGGAACAACGCACGGGCAGGATGCGCGAGCAAGATCGTTCCCCCAAGCAGCAGGGCTATGGAAAGCCCTCGCACAGCAAAATTCATGTGTTGCAATGTTTTGCGTTTCTGTTCAGGCTGTTTCATCAGTTCCCCTCCAGTCAAGCCAATTTCGCAATGTTTTGCTTGGTCCACCAACGCTGTTGTTTTTGAGAACCTGGAATCGTCTCTATGTCCAACCGCCGACTCCCAAGATAGAGGAAGTATGTGGAAAATGTTATGTGAAGTTTAGTCCATCCCGTTAAAGGTTGTGTGTTTCAAAAATCATCACTATTTGACTGGGAACCGCAATCAAAAAAATTGATGAAACGTTTCCCCAGCCAGGTTTCCCCAATCCAAAATCGCCAATCTAAAATCCAAAATGGTATCAGACCCCCAATGACACTGCATTTGCCTCAGTATCGCGGACTGGAGTTGAGATCTCCGCCTGCAGATAAATTGCCCGAATATCATCAGGTAAAGCGGTTTCCAGCAGATGATAGCCTTCCTGTAATTTGACTTTTACTTCAGCAGGGGAAATTTTTTCCCGTTCGGCTTGCAGATAAGCGGCAATACGGGTTTCGCTCCAATGAAAGGTCTGAGACATCAGGACAATCAACCGCAACATGGGCGGCAGGCGATCCAGCGCCTGCTGCACGTAGCACCACAATGGCGGTGAGGCTGCCTGCAGCGAATAATGAATCGATTCAACTGGGGGCAAATCCGCCTGGTTGATGCAGACTGCCGTGACATTGATCAACCAGTGTTGCAGTGTTGGTACCTCTGTATCTGAGGTGCCATTGGCCCGCAAGTCTAATCCGCCCAGCTCGTAATAAATATGTTGCCAGGTCAGCGCAAATAAATATTCGGCCTGCACTGGCGATCGCGCTGAATGGCGAATCAAGGTATAAACAATCGGACTGTAGCGGCAAAAAATGGCAGTAAAGTATTTTCCTGCCTCGGGATAGCGTTGAAATAGGGTCAGTAATTCTCCATCGCTATGATGGAACAATGACTTGACCAGGGGGTGATTTGCTTCAGGGAAATGAGGAACTTGCACGGTTTCAGGATAGTTTGCAAAGGATTAAATCTGTCGGCAAATAACGGTGAATTCTATTGCCCTCATCAATATCCAGCTTCCCTAACATCTAGCATCCCTGACAAAAAGTGTGTTCTGTTTTGCCTATTGTATTGGCTGGTTTGAGCAATGGTTGCCTGAATAGGGCTTCCAAAAAGTATAGGGTTGAGATTGAGTCAGGCTTGATAAGATTGGAGAAATAGGAATTAACTTCAGCAATCTAAAGCCTTAGAGCCAAAAATAGCTGGAGCTTTAATACAATATAATCTGCGATTTTGGGAATTTCTGCACTGTTTGTTCATGATTTTAACGATCGATCTAGATTTTTCCTCAATTCCAGCCTCGGTGCTGGCTTCTCTGTTGCCTTTAGATAGCCTGTTTTCGACCCAAGGGATTATGGTGTTGCTGCTGGCCGCTTATGCTGCAGCAATGTGGATGTTCCTGACCAGTGCGCCCAAGGTTTATACCATGATGGTTTCCGATTTGGAGCTGGCGCGCCAGTTTTATGAGGGTTTGCTCAATATGCCCGCTGCGGAGGTGCCGCTCCATTACTATTACAACTACGAACAAACATTGGGAACTACAGGGTTCGATCCACTTTACTATGCTGCCGATCCAGGTGTTTCTGCTGCCAGCAATACTCTAAATGGGTCTGAGGGGCTCTGGTATCAGCTGAAGAAAAACACCCAATTGCACGTTATTTCAGGGGCAAGCTTGGGGAACAAAAATCGCCAGCGCCATGTTTGCTTCGATCGCGATTGTTTGGAGCAGGTGTTGATGCGAGTACAGACCCGGGGAGTGAGACATAAAATCCGACGGGAAAAACCGTTGAATTTTTTGGTGAAGGATTTAGATAATCGAGTGATTGAAATTACAGAAGAAACGATGAATTAGATTTGTTCATTGTTCATTGTTAATGGCTCATAGCAATGAACAATGAACAATGAACCCTTATTGAGACAGATTGCGAGCTTGTTCTAAAAGCTGGTTCGCTGTGTTGGCCCATTGAGAATTGCGCTGGGCGGTGTAGAGGTCTCGGGCAAATTGCAGAACTTGTTGGGCGTCTTGGTATTGTCTCTGGCGCATGAAGACGAGTCCGGCAGCGTAGTAGGCGTTGGCATAGTTGGAGTTGGCTTCTGCGGAACGTCGGAAGGCGGCCAGAGCGTCCTCAAGTTTGCCTTCATTGAGCAGAATGGAGCCGAGGTTGTAGTGAACTTCTGCGTAATTGGGGTTAATGCTGAGGGCTTGCTGAAACGCTTTCTGGGCGCGTTTGGTGTTGCCTTTTTGCAGATAAATGAGGCCAATGTGGTAGGCGGGTTCTGGAGCGTTGGGGCTGTGTTTCAAGGCGGTGCGATGGGCTTTGAGGGCCTTGTTCAGGGAGCCTTGTAATTCCAGGAGCAGGCCAATGTTGTAGTGAGCGAGACCGAGGTTGGGATCTAGTTCCAGGGCGCGTTGCAGGTAATCCTGGGCTTGAGCGGCGTTGTTGCCTTCGAGCAGGGCGGCTCCCAGGTTGGCATAGGCGAGGGCAAAGTTGGGATCGGCCTGAATGGCCTGATAAAAGGCGGTCGCGGCGGGTTGCAGCTGTCCTTGTTGCCGCAGAGCGAGTCCAAGGTTGTAGTGGGCGGCGGAGAGTCTGGGATCGAGGCGGGTGGCTTGTTGGAAAGCCACGATCGCATCTCCCACTTTCCCTTGCTGAATTAGCTGGATGCCCCGGTTCAGTTCCTCTGCAGCGGCTTTGGTAGTGGATTGGACTTGAGCAATACGGTCTGGGCTGACGGGGGTTGGGCGGGGTGCAGCGAAGGCCGCTGGTGCTAGAGGGATTGCAATTCCCAGGCAGAGCCAACTCAGGAATCTGGTCATTTGCTGTTGTGTCGATTGCGATCGCATCTCTTTTTGTCCCTCCACATCCTGTATAGCCGGGTCTCATTACAAGTTTTACCGCATCAATCGCAAGGGATGCCAAAGAAACATTAGGATAGTTTAAAAAATTGAACCTCTGGAGTCATAAAGATGTTTATGCACGTGACCCACGCGAAATATATTGACGACTATCGAGTTTGACTAGCTTTCAATAGACCTGTCCGAGAACTGGAGTGGAAGCCCCCCGGAGGGAGGCTTCCACTCCAATTTCAGAATGAGTCTAATGATGGTGCAGAAGGTGAGGTCGATTTGTCTTCTGAATTATATGGAGAGATCTTTGAACCCTTGAAAGATCGGGTTTTCTTTCAGTCCTTCAAGCTGGAAGGCCATACGCTGTCTTGGAGTAATGGAGCTGATTTTGCGCTCAGGACAGAACAAAAAGCTCAAACCCATATGTAGTCAACTCTTCCCTTCTGCCTCCTGCCCTCTGCCTCCTGCCTTTTGCCTAACGAAGATTTCTTCCGACTGCTGCCGAATCAAGCGCTGGACGCTGGTCAGGGTGCGATTCAGCTCGTAGCCTTTGCGAGTTGGATGATTGAGATAAGCTTGCTGCTCCTCTTCAATCATCTGCACATCCTGGCGGACGAGGCCATCCAGGAGCATTTGGGCTGAACCGAAGAGACTGTTTTTAATCCAGCGACGGAACCAGACAGGCAGCTTGTGCAACCGTTTGAAGGCATTGAGCGACGTAAAGTGAATCAGGTAGGCCCGGGTGCGCCCCGGATGAACCGGACAGAAAAGACAGTAAATCTTGAAATCCTCTCCCAGGGACGAGACCCAATGGGGGTAGCGATAGCTGACCGCTAACGGCTCTGGATGCAGGCGACGCAGGGCAGGAAAAAAGAGCTGAGAAATTGACCAGATTTTGTCAATGCGATAGTAGCTCTGAGCTTGATAGCAGGCATCAACGCGCTGCTCGTCTGCGTGCAATGTCTCCAGTCTGGCGGAGGCCCATGCCTGGTAGTCCTGATGCAAGTGCCCGTGGTGCATGTCCATCAGATTTTCGATCAAGAAGGAATAGTGGGCATTGCACGCGATCGCGGACACGGTGGCGATGAAATTGAGATGGTCCCATTCTGGTATGTCAAGGCGCGAGACCGATTCTGCCAGCGCTGGATCGCCGGGAAAAATCCAGATGAACCCATCTCTTTCCTGCACCGGATAGCATCGGATCTGGCAGCTGGGTAGCTTTTGAGTTTCGCTCAGGTAGGGCACAGCAGCGCATTTTCCCTCGCCATTGAAGCGCCAGCCATGGTAGGCGCATTCTAACCCGTCTTCCACTGCGACGCCGTGACTGAGCTTGACCTGACGGTGGGGACAGCGATCTTCGAGGGCGCGAATCTGGTGGGTGCGATCGCGAAACAAAACAATCGGCTGCTGCCAGACCTCAACCCCCAGCAGCTTCTCCTGCACCTCGCTGCTGCGCGCCACCACATACCAATGGTTCAGATTCACCCCCAACTGACGCAGATCGGATCTATTCACTGCCCGATCCTCAGTCTCAGCAAAATCAGACTGCTGGGCCGAAAATTCATCAACATCATCATTGACATCTCTGTTCAAAAGCGGCGCAGGATTGGTTGTCATGGCCTATTGCAGTAAATCGCGACGCGGATTAAACGTTTCAACCCGACGTAATTTTTCATAGATTTCCCGTTCCTCAGCACTAGGATTTTTAGGAATCGCCAGCTGAATTTCCACCAGTTGATCGCCCCGTCTGCCCTGACTATCAGGGTAGCCCTTGTTCGCCAGCCGCAACCGCTGCCCCGAACGCACTCCTTGCGGAATGGTCATTTTCACCAAACCATCCAGAGTCGGCACCTCAATCGACCCACCCAGTACCGCCTCGCTCGGGGTAATCGGCACCTGACAAGCAACATCTGACCCTTTCAACTGAAAGAAATCATGCACCGACACCGTAATCTTCAAATATAGATCGCCTCCACCCAGCCCCTGGCTTTTCAAGCGGATGCGCTGACCAGTAACCATCCCCGGCGGCATATTCACCTCCAGAGAACGTCCATCTTCCAGACGAATGCGTTCGACTCCACCCGTATACGCCTTTTCCAGCGGCAGGGTCAGCCTGGCCTCCACATCCCGGCGACTGGAACGAGAACTGACCGTGTAAGAAGTTTTAGTCGTACCTGGTCGAAATGAGTTGGCAGTACCAGTGCGAGCACGCGTACTCGTGCCAGCCGTCGTCGTTGTTCTGGTTTGGCGACGACCCAACAACTGATCGACAAAGCTGTTAAAATCAGGGAACTGACTGAAATCGATTTCATCAGCCCCCGATCGACCTTTATCCCAGGATTTGGCACGGGATCCTGAGCGTCCCCCTCGCTGTTTCCAGTAGCGGCTGAACTGGTCATATTGGGCACGCTTATTGATCTCCGAGAGCACTTCATATGCTTCGCCAATATCTTTGAATTTTTCCTCTGCAGCTTTGTCCCCCGGATTCAAGTCAGGGTGATATTGTCGCGCCAGCCGCCGATAGACCTTTTTGATCTCTTCACCTGTGGCATCTCTGGCAACCCCTAAAATTTTGTAATAGTCCCGAAAATTCTGCATCTGAAGTTAACAGCTCTATCAGTCTCGCTCGTGCTTGCAACCAAGGACAAGTCACAATCAATAAGTTATGGGTGTGTTGGATGAATGGTTTGAGTGTTAGTTTAGCAAGGCTCCTGAATCGACGTGAGAGTGAATGAGTTAATAGTTATTAATATACTGGCTTGATGGCGCGATCCTGACAACTGGTAACCGCGAACTGCTATTCATGGGTTTGGGGTTCATAGCGACCAAGCGTTCTCTATTAGACCTGTCCGAGAACTGGAGTGGAAGCCCCCCTGAGGGGGGCTTCCACTCCAGTTTCCGAATGAATCTATTGACTATTCTTTCGTTCTCGATGGCAAAATTGATAGCTGCCTATTCTGTTTATGGTTGATGGCTAAATGCCGTTCCAGATTTTCCAGTCCCCATTATTATGTTCTATTCTCGTTCATTCTCCTCAATGATTGTGGCTGTGGCGATTGCAGGCTGGAATATGTCAAGGGACTCAATAACAAGCACTACTCGTCTTTTCCGCTAAACGTTGGATACGCCCACCTTTCCCTTCGGCCTTCTCCCCTCTCCCTCCTGCTTTTCGCTATAAAATACCGCATAAAGAATGCTGGAACCGCTTTAACATATTTGGAATCATTCGTGCAAGACTATTAGGCTTCCCCTCATCAATACACCTCTCAAATTACACCTCTCAAATTGAACTTGCGTCATGAAGTTTAAACAATACATAGCGAAGGGATGGTCTGTAATGCGTTGGGCGATCGTAGCGCTCCCGTTTGCTGTGGTATTGTGGATAATTTACTTCCGGTATTCCTGGGAAAATCAAATCAAACTGGTGCAGGAACACTCTGGTGCTCTTTATGTTGGGATGCAAGAGTCTGAAGTTCATTCCCTGATCGGAAAACCTTTCAGAATTCATTGGGGGCCAGAATGTATCAATAAAAAGGGGTATAAGCTTGATACGAGTCTGGCGAGCTGCAAAGAAAAACGAGTCGCTTTCCCATACGATCCACCCGAAGATAAGGTACTGGCTTTGAGGATTGATTTGCGTTCAAACCAGGTAACAGAGATTGAGATCGTCAGCTATTTGAATGAATTTGATTAATGTTTCCAATTCCAGGATTGCGTGTCAGCAAACAGAACGCTTGCCCAGCAAGTCTTCCCCAAATCAAAAATCACCAATCGAAAATCCAAAATGGTATTACCGATCCAGTGCTCCATTCACCAGACCGTTGAAACCATAGACCTGGCGACTGCCGACGAAGGGAACGAGTTCAACTTCGCGCTCGTCTCCCGGTTCAAAGCGGATGGCGGTGCCGGAGGGGATATTTAAATGCATGCCCCTCGTTTGCTCGCGCTCGAAGGTGAGGGCGGGGTTGGCTTCGTAGAAGTGGAAGTGGGAGCCGACCTGAATCGGGCGATCGCCAGTGTTGGCGACGGACAGACGCAATGTCGGGCGGCCTGCGTTCAGTTCGATTTCTCCATCCTGGGCAATCAGTTCTCCTGGAATCATAGCGACCTCATCTCTCAGTTCAGGATTTACAAGGGGATTTACAAGGTTAGGATTTACAAGGGGGGTCTAGCGAATGGGATCGTGGACAGTGACGAGTTTGGTGCCGTCAGGAAAGGTGGCTTCGACTTGCACTTCGTGGAGCATCTCAGCGATGCCGTCCATGACGTCGGCGGTGGTTAACAGAGTGGTGCCGTAGTCCATCAGGTCGGCGACAGTGCGGCCTTCGCGGGCTCCTTCCAGAATGGCAGCAGAAATGTAGGCGACGGCTTCGGGGTGGTTGAGTTTCAGTCCTTTTTGCTTGCGGCGTTCGGCGACTAAGCCGGCGGTGAAGATGAGGAGTTTATCTTTTTCTTGGGGGGAGAGTTGCATGGGGGTGCTCCTTGTAAGGGGTTAGGGGTTGGGTGTCAGGTGTCAGGTGTCAGGTGTTCTAGCAGGAGGCAGAGGGCAGAAGGGGAAAGATTGATTCTTCTAGCTTTAAGTCAATTCGTAGGGTAGGCACTGTCCACAGATCTGATGTAAGCAACGTTCGGGGTAGGGGTGAATGGTGCTGACATAAGCAGATAACATCCGTTGGGAAACCGATTGGAAACCGGTCAGTAGGATGGGCAAAGGGTCATGCCCGTGCCCATCACAGGTCTCTGATGGGCACGCTTTGCTTTGCCCATCCTACACTTAAAGTAAGTGCCATTCCGGGGTAGGGGTTAGGTTGAGCCAGATTTTGAGCCATTTGACGATTTTTTGCTGATGAGTCATTGTTGATGTCTGTTTGGTTGGTCTGTTCGCTAGCGTTGCCACACTCTGGGCGGGCAGGCGGGGCGGTTGGAGAGGGAGTGGCGCAGGAGTTGCCAAACCTCTGCGAACCAGTGTCTCACTTCGGTGGTGGATGGGCCACGGTAACGGCATACTATTCCTGATATTAGTTGGGTGGTGCCAGCTTGGCCGCGATGCTCTGTTTGGTGCCAGAGGTCTCTGGCTTGCTGGATGAGGGGGGCTGGAATGGCTTGCCCGATCCAAAGGAAGCTGCCGATGATGGGTTGGTTGGCGAGGGCGTGGGGGCTGTTGAGGGTGGCTGGGCTGGCGGGGAGGTGTTGGGGATCGATCCAGAGGGGACGGTTGTGTTGCCAGATTTCGGTGCGCGATCGCAGCTCTCCCACCAAAAACTGTTCCCCCCTGGCGCTGCGTCCCAAGCGCATAATCTCCCAGCCACACCAGACAGCATTTTCGGCCAGATCGACCCGCAATTGTTGATGGTAAATCGCCCGATTAAAAACAATCGTTTCCTGGGGCAACCATTCCAGGCAGGCATCCGGCCCCACTGTAACTTGAATAGTTTGGCGAGCGGGCCGTCCTTCAGGACAAACCTGAGAGCGCCCGCGACTGCCATAGACTTTGCTGGCGGCTGCAGTGGTAATCAGCGCCCGCGCCTGCGGTTCGACACGCAGGTCAAGGTCAAGGCAATCGCCCCCCACCATCCCCCCAGCCGTATGCACAATAACGCTATGGCACACCTCATTACCCTCCGGATAAAACGGACGTTGCACCTTCAGCGGCGCTTGCATGCGTTGCTGGATCGGTCGAGTACGGTTGTGGCGGCGAGCATACACCAATACTAAGGATCCCTGCCAGTGGGACGGCGTTGCTTCCAATCGAGTTCTCCCTTGAACGCATGCAGACCCTGACAAAATACCACACTCTACTTCCTGCATCTGAAGGTTGTCCAAAATCGAATTCTAACAAAGAGCGATTTTGAAAGCCTTTCGGTGCAAAGCGTTCAAAATAATTTTCCAAATTTTTTCAGGGATTGCATTGTGGAAACGTCTTCATTGTAGATCGCAGGATATCGTAACCCAGACTTTCAAAATAATTTTCCAAATTTTTTCAGGGATTGCGTCGTGAAATCGTCTCCGTTGTAGATCCAGGATACCAGGATCTGCTAAACCCTGACCACCCCCAGGAGACATGACATGAAAGCTCTACTCAAGACAATAGTCGTTCTGTTCATCGCAGTTGCGATTTCTGTATCCATTCCGCAATCTGCGATCGCAACACAAAAGCAGAAATGCACTAAATTGCCAATGGTAGCACTAAGCAGTGATGTAAATGAAAACACCAAACTAGGAGGACACTTAACGTCCCATATTTATACTACAAGACCCCAGAGGCCCTATGAAGAGTATGGTCACCAAGGAAAAACGTTATGGAAAAACGAACAGGACTGGTATGACGACTATGCCGAGTTTGCGAATTCCAAAATATCATGCGACGTCTCTCCCCAGGAAGGATACAAAATCGAAGTAACAATTAATCACAAAAAACCAATAGAAATATACTATTGCAACCAACAAGACTCACAAGGTGTGTGTAGCGAATATACCACAAGAATGAGCGAAAAGACTAAATATATCTTAAGAGGAGTTAAGTATCAACACAGGGAGATATGGATCGTACTCACCGCTTTTCCAAAGTCAACATGAGATCGATCGGATTTTTGTGTAGATCCCACTATTTAATAGAAACGAGTCATAGCAGATGAGCCACACCCTCTTTGTCCCCATCCATCTTGACGCCCTCTGTCTTGCCGAGCCGCAACCAGCCCTGCGGGCAATGGCTGACTATCGGCTATTACCCAATATCTTCCAAAACGATACCCATGCCTCAGGCAATCTGAATCTAGGGGAACAGATTCTGGCCCCCTTATTTAACCAGGAATTCGAGTTGGCAGCGGGAATTCACCTCCATTGGGCCTTACCCGACGCCCTCACTAACGGGCAGCAGGATGCAGCTGGTACGACCTTCCATCAAGTTCCCAACCGTTGGCTGATCTTGCGACAAGGGGGAAACACACCAGAAAAACAATGGATCGTCGAAAGCGACTATCTCTATCCGATCGATCCAGGAGACGATCGTCCCCCTCCAGATGCCGTTACTATCCTGATAGAACCACCTGATCTAGCGACGGTCGATCCTGCAGATCCCACCACCTATCAATACCAGCGCTATCGCTATATGGGCCGTTGCTGGGAACTGAGCAACTGGCAATCAGACGGAGACAACGAATATGCCCCCGCTTTGACCGCCCTGGGCATCCGAACAACGATTCCCATTTTGGATGAAGTAAAAGCCACCTTTGCCGCATTTTATCCCAATTGTCACAGTGTCTTTGGTTTTACCGATCCTGACTATGCGACGACTGCACCGCCTCGTGGACTGCAATACGATGCGATCGGTTGGTACAGCGACGCCCAACAAGACTGTTTAACCCAGTTCCTGGCCAACCATAGCGACCAACCCGCCGAAGACTTGTTAGAGGCGCTGCAAACAGAGCTGGGTTGGACAATCGACTCAGAGCTGCAAGCCTTCCCCCAACGAACGCTCTATCACGCCAGGATTACGTTCAGCAATTCAAGCGGTTCCGCAACCCAACGAGTCAATCGTTTGCCCGAACCCAAAATTGCAGTGGCTCACTCTGCACCAGAAGCCCTGGCAACCTACCTCGCCCACAGTTTTAATCAGGATAGCGATACCAGAGGACAAGCAATTCGTAACGCAATCGCCGAACAATTAGAAGCCTTACAACTGTCTGAACGGTTAGAGTCCCGCACCCTCGATCTGGATGCCAGATTCCGGGAAGGACGACACGAACGCGGCTTCAGCGCCCAAAACAGCGGTTACCTTTGGTCAATTATTCCAGAGGTCTCTGGTGCGACTCTTTTTTCCCCTGGAGCCGGGAGAACCCAAGCAAGCCAACAGGAGTCTGCCACCTTGCCCCTGGAGCTGGCCCGGCAACTGAATGCGCTCAATGTTATCCAGGAAGAGTATAACCAGGCTTGGCTAGATATAGCGTCGATGCGTCGTCAGCTCTATAGCCAATGGTATTACTTCATCAAGCACCGGACTGAAGACGGCGGCAACTTTTACTTAACCATTAATCAAACCAGCCTGATTCCTTTACGGCAAAAGATTGCTCAAACCGGAGAGTTGGAATTTACAGGGGGCAGCACTGGTACGGTTCGGACGAAATCCTTAGGGTTTGGGATTCTATCTCGGTTGAACGATCGATTTCAAAGGACCCAATATTTCAGTCGCTATTATATTGATGCGCTCCAAAGAGCTGCTAGAGGAGATTTGAGTACTTGGGCAGCAATACAGACTGAATTCGCCAACTGTGGGTTGAGGCTATCGGATAGACCCACTGTTACGACGATGACCCAGGATGAGGCATGGCAAATCGTCGATCGAGGCCAAACCTATGATGTAAAAGTGGAAGGGGGCATTCTCAACCTTTACATTCCTCCTACTGAGTCTCAAATAGCCTGGCGGCTCGAACAGGCAATCCAGGATCTGTTGCGGGCGATCGCCGCTCACAACAACAACTCAGATCGCAAATATACCCTCAGTCAGTTTCCCAGTCAGACTTACTGGCTAGCGAACGACCCGGTGATTTTATTCGCTGGGGAAGCAGCTAAACCTCCAGCTCGTTTTGGCCGAGATGGACGGTTACGGGAAGATGGTTTACTGGAATGCAAGCCAGTTGACTTAGATCTGGCTGCGATCCTGGGCAATCTTCCAGACAATATCCGCACGCTGAAAGCTCTGATTGAGCAGTTAAAACCACCGGCTGGGCAAGAGGCGATTAACTTTATCACCTGGACCGAGCAACCCTGGAATCCCTTTGCCTTTCATTGGTCGGCGCTGGCCTATCCCTCTCGTGCTATGGCCAATGGACAGGTGTTGGATTACGACGAAAGGCAAATTCTCGACCATTATTCTCTAGATCCCAATGCCACCGATCTGACGTTAAAACAAGGCGCGCAAAGCAGTTTTGTCCCCACCGCCAATACCTATAGCGGGTTCAGCATTTTAACGCCATCGGCTTCTTTGGACTTGAGCGATCGGCTGGCAAAATACCTGACGGACACCATCCTGCCAGAGTATTATCAGGATCGGAGCATTCCAGCAGCACAGCAGACCCCGACGTATTTGAGCGCGAATGTTGCGGCAATTAGACAGTGGTACGATCGCGAATATCCCCGCAGCACGCCAGAACAACAGGCTCGAGATCCAATCTTTGTTGCCTTGTGGACCTACGGCGAGATGCAAACCCTCGACTGCGAGGCTCAGGCAATCAGTGGATTTAACGAGACCCTCTGCTTGAGTCAACCCACCTTAACCCTAGAAGTGGACAGTCCCCTTGAGACCGATCCAGTCGTACCAATCTTCCACGAGCAAGTGCGATGGACATTGGGCAGAAGCTTGCAATACAGAGTTCTCTATGGAGATTTCTTTAACCCGATCCGCAGCGGCGGGCTGTCAATTAATGGCTTGTGGCTGGTGGATAGTTTTGGGCAACACAAGGACGTGATTTCTTTGGATAGCGCCAGCAACCCTGAGGTGATGACGCCACCTTCAATGACGCCGCCCCGCAATTCTCTCTATCAAGTGCTATTGCCGCCTTGTTTAACGCAACCGACACGGCTTAATTTCCACTGGTTAGCCGCAGAGTCTCAACAGGAGGCAGAAGTCACCACTGAACCGACCCGCACTCCGGTTTGTGGTTGGCTTGTACCGAATACGCTGGATGGCACTTTGGGGATTCATGATGCTGCAGGCAAGGCATTGGGGGCAATCGATCGGGGCGGTCGCTGGCGTCTCCCTCCGGGAGTCAGCGGGGCGGTCGCTGGCGGTCCTCAGTTGCCCAATGTCCATCTCGAAAAGCTAGTGCGCTATCTGTTGGCTCAAGGGGTTACTTTTCAGCAACAGTTTCTCTCGACCCTGATTGATTCTCTGGACAATATCGATCCGGAAACCGTTGCCGATCATCCCAGTTTGGCGCTGTTGGTAGGGCGACCGATGGCAGTGGTGCGGGCAACCTTTAGCCTGGAGGTGCAGGGGTTACCGGCTGCGGATCCGACGGTGAGGCTTGCAGTCAATCAAAGGCCAGAAACGCGTGGGTTTACAGGGGTTAAATTTCCGATCCATTTAGGAGAAGATCGACAGCTGAATGATGGCTTAGTGGGATATTGGCGCGAAGTTCCTGATGAGCAGGCCGATGACTATGACGACGACTATGACGACTATACCTATGAGGACAATATCTTCTATGCGCCCCAAAGCAATTTGGTGCAGCATAACCTGATTCAAACGGATGCGGAAGGCATCACCTATTTTGAGCAAACGGTGGATGCACCGCCCCAACGGGTGACAATGCTGTTCGATCCAAGGGGAACGATTCATGCCGCTTGTGGAATTTTGCCCATCCAGGAGTTGCGCTTACCGCCAGCGAATTATGACGAGGCGTTAAAGGCAATCGAAGTGAATTTTCTCTCTACCCCGATTTTGTCGAATCAAGGGGAGATCGCGATGCCTTTGTCTGAGATCCCGGGCTATGTTTGGTCCTGGGTATCGCTGCGGGGGAACAGCTGGTCGGAGACCGAGACGATCGCGCCGATAAATTACAAGGCGAGTTTTGCGAAACCGCAGCACATTTATGAGGGCTGGCTGCAACTGAGTCGGGCTGAAACAACGGAGGACTCTTAACCATGATACCGATTGTACCGTTTGACTTTTCCTGGTGCTATGAACCTGACGCAGACGGCGAAGGTGGAGGATGCGATATTTTGCAACTGGGCGATCCCGCCGGGGTGACTCCACTGCGGGTGGGAATTGCTAATTCGCTAACAGCAGGGGGAAACCGTATCGTTATTCATCCGATGGCTGGGACAACCCACGCTAGCCCGACGGATTACCACTTTGTCCTTTCCTTTACGCCCGGGATTTTAGCGGCACCGGCACAGATTGGTCTGGCCAGCGACAGCTGGGATCTGCATGTCGTGTCTGATGCCAATGCCGATTGGCTCTATCTGCTCTGGAAAGGCATAGAAACTACCCTCGAGACTGAAGCGGCGATCGAAGTAGTGCTTACGGGGCTGGCGGCGGAGTCGGCGGTGACTCGACTCGACGGTCTCAATACGACGAATGTGACGATTAGCTGGCAGTTTCAGCAGGGGAGGATTGATGTCATCAGCATTGAACCTTTCCTGCCCGGACAAGATGATGAGTATGCAACTACTACGACTTTGGAGCTAGAAATGGTTAACTTAACTGGAAAATCTAATATCCCGCTCTTTGTCGGGTTTGTCAGTTCTAACCGGGTGCTCAATCTTAATGATGGCACGAGCACTCTGCAACTGCGGCTCACCAATACGAACTTTCCGGGATCTGGCTCGTCAGAGATTGTTTTCCATTACGACAGCAACCCCAGCGATGCGTCTCGTTTGGCGTTGGTGCTGGAAGTGGGAGATCCAGAGACGGTGCCCTGGGCGTTGGCAACTGCGGACCAGGCGAATAATATTGTTGTGTCACTGGGGGAACAGTGGCGACAGAATGGTGCGGTGGAAGAAATCAAAGTGGGCAATGAAGTGAGGGCTTTGCAGTGGACGTTTATCCCGAAATCGGCGGATGTGGTGTTGCGAGCGCAAGAGACGATGTTGATTGACTTGCAGAACATTGTTACAGCTCACCCGACGGGAGCGGCAAATCTCTATTTGCGCTATCACAATCTGCCGGTTTATCGAGATGGGCAGTTTCTCTGTTCAATTGAAAAAGCGCCTTTAATTTTTGATGGGAAAAGGGTGGGGATCGGTAGAAAACCTTTACACTTTCTGGATGTCATTGGAACGATCAGAGGAGATGTTTTAAGATCCGAAGCTGGAATCATAGGATCAAGCTTAGAGATCCGTCGTGGTGGAATCATCAGAGGAGACAAGTTAAATGTTACTGGATCGATCTCAGGGCGAAGTTTAAATATCAGTAAAGCGGACGAAGAACGTAATTTAGATGTCTCTGATGGAGGCATCAGAGGAGAGAGTTTAGATATTAGTGGCGCGATCTCAGGGCAAAGTTTAAATGTCACTGGCACGATCGAGGGGGGAAGTCTAGATGTTGGAACTGGAAGGATCGGAGGAGGAATTTTAGCTATCGAGGAAAACGCAAGGTTAGGTTCGGGGAGCACTACAATCAAACACATAATGATGGGAAGAATTAATCGTTATGGTCGGATATTGAGAGGAGGTGGATTTACCTCTAGACTCATATCAGGGGCACGAGTTGAGATTGATTTTCCCACAACGACAAAAATTGGAGGTTTTTTTGCTACTGCCATAGGTCATTCCAACGTAGCAATACCAGTTAGTTGTTTTTCTGATCTTCCTTATCATGTTCATGTCTATCCTAATAATACTGGTTTTGATTTTATGGCTGTTATCTTACCAAATTGACAGTGCTATTTATCTATACGGATCGTCAGTAAGTCTGGCTTTTAGCGCCACTGTTTTTTCGGTCGCATCTAAGGCAAGCAAATTACTTTTCACAGGCTTAACAGTCAAACAAGATTCAAGTTAGTTTTGAGGGTTAAAAAACAGGTGGTAGAAAAAAGGAAAAGGTGTAGATTGCATCACAAATTATTTCTCTTTTTAAATCCACACAAGCCTTTTTAAGGAGGAAAATTAAAGCAGAATTTGGAGTTCATCTTTGTATTCTTTTCCTGTTCAGAACTGAAGCAGAAATCAACAAAATTGCTGCCGCTTCAGTCATCGCTTTCACTCGCGCAAGCTTTCGCCACAGGCAAATCAAATCATGCTCAACCAAACTATTTCTCAGGAAAAAAGCTATGGCAACATTAACGGACGCCCAAATTGATGAAGGGCTCGCTCTAAATTCGCTGGACGCTTACCAGGATTGGGTAGCTCAGATCTTTGGCGCGAATATCCTCAGTGCTGACTTCACAACCCTGACCCTGCTCGGCCCTGTGACCATTAAGAGAAGTTCGTATGCCTATTACAACTACAATCCACGAAAACATCGATTTGGGTTTGAAGCGACGATCGAGCTTGAATTGGAAGACGCTAAAGTACAACCGGGTCTTTCTCTATTCATTGAAATTGGCGATAGTGCTGCTTCCAGAACCATGACGGTTGGAGGACAATTGAGTTTTCTGGTTCCGGTGGAGAACGCAGACCTGAAATTGACCTTTGACCTTTATTTCCGCAGCAGTGAGAACAAAGGCCCCTCGCCTCAGACAACCTCAAGATTAGTCGTCGCTCAGCTTAGCCCGCAAGCGAGACCGGACATTAATCTGGCAGCATTTGTCAATGTCATTGCTCCAGGGTTAGGAGAATTATTCCCCGAAGAACTATTAGATGGTTTGTATTTTAAGCATAATCTTACACTTGTTTTCTCGGTTGCTGCTGCGCCTGCTCCTGCACGGCGAGAGATTAAGACGATCGTGGGCCTTGGTTTAGGGAGCGATATCGCGTTCGACCAGATGCCCTTGATTGCTGACCAACTGCCCCGTACGCTTCAGAATAGTCGGTTTGCGCTTGAGGCGTTAGTCGTGACTCAAACGTTCGCACAACCGGAACTGATTCCCATCAATGCGGTGCTCCAGAGACTCGATTCGAGGATTAAAATTCATCCCTCCAGTTCTCGCAATAATGAGCTGCAACGGGGCTTCAATCTGGCGGTTTCTTTTAATATCGGCAGCTATGTCAGGGCCTGGACTGTCCCTATCAAACGTCGTCGTACCAGAGGGTCAACTCCTCGTGTAGCGGGTACAGCACTCCGTTCGGCAACGGCTCTGTCTGCCAATTCTGCTCCCGCGCCACGGGCGGCTGGCGGCGATCTCCATTTAGTGGCATCTCCCAGAACCACCAGCGTAGCAGACGACAGTCCCCTGACGATCGCCGATAACGGGGCCTGGCTCACCATTGACAAATCCTTTGGGCCGATCCACCTGGAAAAAATCGGGCTGGTGTACAGAAGGGGGCAAATCCAGCTGACGCCTCAGTTTACGGTTCAAGTGGCGGACTTTCTTCTGGCGCTCAATGGCCTATCAATTAGTACACCTCTCAGTGATTTTCAACCCCAATTTAATCTGGATGGTTTTGGCCTGCAGTACCTGAGCGACAATCTGGCGATTGGGGGGGCCTTTCTCCGCAAGCAACGTCGCGACTTTGACGAGTATTTGGGTGCCGTGACCTTGGGGATGAAAACTAAAGGAGCGAAAGCCCTTTCTCTCTCTGCGATCGGTGCCTATGCCTACTATCAGGGACAACCATCTTTGTTCCTTTATCTCGCCGTTGATTATCCCCTGGGAGGACCGCCTTTCTTGTTTGTTACGGGATTGGCGGGCGGGTTTGGCTATAACCGTGCCCTCCATGTACCGCCTCTGGACCGGATTGATGAGTTTCCCCTGGTGGCGCAGGCGATTGGCAGCGTTGGGGCAGGGAATCCTAACAACGATGCGGGAGGCATCATTACCCATCAGTTAGAGAACTTATCGCGGTATATTCCCCTATCGATCGGCTCTGGGTTCCTGGCGGTGGGGCTTAAGTTTACCAGCTTTAAGTTGTTGGATTGTTTTGCGCTGGTCACCCTTGCCCTCAACCAGAACCAATTTGAGCTGAATTTATTGGGCTTTGCGAGCCTGACGGTGCCTCCGTTGGCCCCAATCGATCCGATCGTATCGGTTAACCTGGCGCTACAGGCGCGTTTTTCGCCCAACGACGGCATTTTACTGGTTCGCGCTCAACTGTTTAACTCCTTCCTGTTATCGAGAGACTGCCAGATTACGGGAGGGTTTGCTGTCGCGTTCTGGTTTGCGGGCCAGTATGCTGGCGATTTTGTGGTGACATTGGGCGGCTATCATCCCCGGTTCAAGCGTCCGGCCCACTATCCGAACGTGCCCCGCTTAGGCATTTACTGGCAGTTGGATTACAATACGTCGATTACCGGGGAGATGTATTTTGCCCTATGTCCCCATGCAGTGATGGCGGGGGGACGGTTGGCCTTGCGGTATAACGATGGCTGGGTGCGGGCTAACATTGATGTGGGGGCTGATTTTTTAATTGGGTGGAAACCGTGTTATTACGATATTTCAGCGTACGTCACGATTAATGCAGGGATTAGCTATGTTTCCGGCAGTCTGGGGGTGACGCTCCGCCTCTGGGGGCCTGAGTTTGGCGGCACTGCTACAATTAGTTTTTGGATCGGTTCGGCTACGATCTACTTTGGCGAGCGACAGTCTCGCTATCCTCAACCCATTGGCTGGGACAAGTTCCGTGATTCGTTTCTACCGGCAGATGAGGAGATTTGCAGTATCACCGTCACCGATGGCCTGGTGAAGCAAATCCTGAGAGATACGGAAGAAATCTGGAGAGATACGGAAGAAATCTGGGTTATCAGTCCCAAAACCTTTGAGCTGACCGCAGATAGCTTTATTCCGGCTAAAACGGCGTTTATTGGCTCCTCGAACCGCTCTATTCGCACCCATACCAATACAACCTTTGGGATTACGCCGATGGGGCTGAGGAGCGATGATTTAGAGACGAGCTGCAGAGTCACCATTACTAAAGAGGGGACGGAACGGGTTGAAGACAAGTTCAGGTTTGAACCGATTGTGAAGAAAGTGCCGACGGGGGCTTGGGGACAACCGAATTTGACGGCTAAGGGCCACTTGAAGCGACCTGAGGTGAATGGGAGGCAATTTGTTGAGAATGTCTGCTCGGGTTTCCGGGTGGTTCCGGCTGAGCCGCCCAGAGCAGGCACGACTTGCAGGATCGACATTGAACAGTTGCTACACGAGACTGTCGCGATTCCTGATGCGTATCGGTGGCTGCCTCTGGAGAAATTTTTGGCGAGTCCGGCGTATAATACTGAGCCCAAAAAACGCGATCGCATTCGCGACACTATAACAACAAATTTCCAACGCGATCGCGTGTTGCAAGCTCTGGGTTTCAATCGCAGTCCGGTGACTGTGGGGGGTGCGATCGCAGACAGTTTTGTTGTCGCGCCGCAAGTGAAATAACGCAGTCTAATGGTTATAGGATAGCTATTCTGGCTGCTTTGAAGTTGATTACACAATCCATTAAACACCCCATTGAGCACCAATTTTGAGCAAAGGAGACATTTCTGTGGCAACCACTCGCAAAGGTACCGTTAAATTTACTCAGTTCCACCAACCCGTGTTAGAAAGTGGAGAGTACCGCATTAAAATCGAGCAAACAATCGAGAGTAATAAAACGGGCAGACGAATCTTTTCCCACAAGCGTAAATTTGCAGTGATTGGGGAACGCTTTGGCCCCCTGCCTCCAGACGAGATTTATGCCGTCTTCCCCCCATCCGAGAGTTTAGGACAACATGCCAATGTGCTGCCCCATATTACGGTGAAACGCAGCACTTTGCCCTGGGAACGTTACCCAGGCACCAGGGATGAAAATCGTTCCTGGTTAGCCTTATTGTTATTCCGAGACAGCGATTTTGATGATGAGGCGGACAAACCCAAACCAAAAAGCATTACCGTTCAACACCTTTTAGACGATCAGGATAATGTCAAGTTTCCGAATCTGGAACGGCAATTGGGGCAACAAGACGCCGAACAGATCGCCGTCATTGATGTGAAAAGGAAATTTGTCAAAGATATCTTACCAACGAGATCTGACCTTGCCTATCTTGCCCATGTCCGTCAAATGGAAGATGTAAGTCGTCGCGTTTCTGGGGATGAGTTTGCCACGGTGATTTGCAATCGTTTGCCGGAACCCAATGGCATCAGTGTCGTTCATTTGGTCTCGCTGGAAGAACGCTATACCGATCGGGGTGAATTTAATTATCAGGGCGCTGGGGATGAAGATTTAATTCGCTTTGTGAGTTTGGCGAATTGGAGTTTTGCTTGTGTGGATCCGGAACAAAGTTTTACGCAATTGTTGCAGAAGCTGAACCGTACCCCCAGTACCTTCAGATTGCCTCAAAGTAACAATCGTCAAGCAGAAAAATACCTGGTAATGGGGTATGTGCCCCTGCCCCATTCTCTACGAGAGGGCAGTCAAACGATTTCCTGGTATCGCAGTCCGTTGATCCCAGGTGCAAACGCAGAGCGCTATGAATTTCCGATCGAAACGGCGGACGCACTCTTGCGGTACGACTCCACGCTGGGACTGTTTGATGTTTCCTATGCAGCGGCCTGGCAACTCGGACGCCTGTTGACGCTGCAAAATCAAGGGCTGGCGATCGAATTGTTTAACTGGAAACGGGAGCATGGCCAAGCCCTGAAACACAGGCAACAAGTCCAACGGCAGGCCATTGACTTCCCGCTCCGTTCCAGTCGTCGCTTGAATGAGGTGCGACAACTTCGAGCAAACAGCCCAATTCCTCAATCCATTCAAGATTGGTTCGCAGGGTTGGAGTTATTAAAAGGCATCCCGTTTAATTATTTAATTGCCGATGAACGGTTATTCCCGCCAGAATCCATCCGGTTCTTTTGGGTGGATTCGTTATGGGTGGACTGTTTACAGGATGGAGCGTTGAGTGTTGGTCGGGTGACCCAGAAAGATCGGGAAGACGATCGTCAAATACGAAATCTCATTCGGAAGGGAAATCAGACCATCACTGGGTTTATTTTGCGATCGCAAATTGTCCCAGGTTGGCCCGGTGTCTCGATCGATGGCTACGATCGCATTGTGGAAGATCTAAATTCTATCGATCCTAGCGAAGCCAATCTGTTGCCCGTATTGCGGCGGGAAAACCTGTCTAAGGATGTCTTAATTTGTTTGTTTGCAGGAGAGGTCAAAACCGTTGACTTTTACCTGAGTCCAGAAAGCATGCACTTTGGCTTAGATGCACCGAGCCACGATTCTCCTGAATGGTCTAAAACCTTGCGAACGGTTAATGGGGAACCAACCAACACGTCGATTTCCCCCATTCCCTGGAATCATGCCGCAAAAGAGGTTGTAAACTTAACTCAATTCGCGACACAAATGAACCAGCATTTAAATCTCAATGACTTTACCTCCGGCCAATTTGGTCTCCAAATGATTGAGGGCGGGCAAAAAGTCAGATTTATTGCAGGATAATAAACTCGCATCCGTTCAGCAGATAGGCTAGATTTGCCAGGAGATAGAGACCAGTATAGAGAAAAGTCAGTATAGAGAAAAGTCAGTATAAAGAAAAGTCAGTATAAAGAAAAGTCAGTATAAAGAAAAGTCAGTATAAAGAAAAGTCAGTATAAAGAAAAGTCAGTATAAAGAAAAGTCAGTATAAAGAAAAGTCAGTATAAAGAAAAGCCAGCTTCTATGGCCAATGAAGTTCCTCGCCAGATTCGCGGCTGGAATTGGGGCGCGTTTTGACTGGGGCCTTTTGGGGCCAGCGGCAATACCTGTTCCCTTTCGCCGCTGAAAACGCTACTCTGGTTGAAACTGTTTCCGGTCGAGTTGCCATGAAGCCTGAAGATGCCCCCCTCCGTAGCGTTCATACGACTAACTTCCCGGCTATCCTGCAGCAGCTGGGCATTTCTTTGCTGGTATCAACTTACCAGGCAGGTAAGTTGATTGTGGTGCGGGCGGACAGCTCATCTCTAAATACCCACTTTCGGGCGTTTGATAAACCGATGGGCATGGCGGCAACGCGGGAGCGCATTGCCCTGGGCACCACCTATCGATTGTGGGAGTTGCGCAACATTCCGGCGGTGGCGCAGAAGTTGCCGCCTGCGGGCAAACACGATGCCTGTTATCTGCCCAGAGCGATGCAGGTCACGGGAGATATTGATATCCACGAGATGGCCTGGGCGGGGGAGGAGTTGTGGTTTGTCAATACGCGCTTTTCCTGTTTGTGTACGCCGCGAGTCGATTGCAGTTTTGTGCCGCGTTGGCGACCGCCGTTCATTAGCGCTTACGATTTAACGGATCGCTGTCATTTGAATGGGTTGGCGGTGAAGGGAGAACGACCGAAGTATGTGACAGCATTGGGGACAACGGACAGACCGGGAGGGTGGCGCGATCGCAAGGCTGATGGCGGCATCTTAATGGATGTTGAAACCAACGAGATTTTGCTACAGGGGCTGTCAATGCCCCACTCGCCGCGCTGGTACAACAATAAACTCTGGCTGCTGGAGTCAGGCCGGGGCAGTCTCTCCTGGGTGGACCTGGCTCAACGACGGGCAGTTGCGATCGCAGAACTGCCAGGGTTTACGCGGGGACTGGACTTCTACAGCAATCTCGCCTTTGTCGGGCTATCCCAGGTGCGCGAAAGCGCAGTTTTCAGCGGCATCCCCCTGACCAAGACCCTGGCAGAGCGCATCTGCGGCATTTGGGTCGTCGACATTCGCAACGGCAACATCATCGCTTTTCTCCGCTTTGAAGAAGCCGTACAAGAAATCTTCGCCATCTCCGTCCTCCCTGGCATCCGCTTCCCAGAAATCATCGACTGGGATGAAGGTCTGCTCGCTAGTTCCTACACCCTTCCCGATGAGGCTCTGGCCAATACCATTATGCCGAAGGAAGAATCTGACAATGCCCAGACCCATTTCCGTCAGGGCAACGAACAGTTTCAGCAGCAGCAATGGCAAGACGCGATCGCAGCCTTTCGTCAATGTCTGGAATTGCAACCCGACCACCTACCTGCCCGCTTCAATCTTGGCGTCGCTCTGCATTGCGCCGACCAAAACGAAGAGGCCATCATCGCCCTGCAACAGGTCATTGCCGCCGAAGCCAGCCACGCCGAAGCCCACCATTGGCTGGGCTGCGTCCTCAAACACCAACGACGCTTTGACAACGCAATCGCCTGCTACGAGCAAGCCCTGAACCTCCGTCCCAAACTTGCCGACGCCCACTACCATCTGGCCATGACGCTGTTAACCCTGGGAGAGTGGGAACGGGGCTGGGCCGAATACGAATGGCGCTGGCAGACTGCAGCCTTTACCCCCTTCACCTGTCCCCAACCCCGCTGGGACGGCAGCAACCTGCCCGACAAAACCTTGCTGATCCATACAGAACAAAGCGAGAGCGACGCCATTCAGTTCGCCCGCTTTATTCCCCTGGCAGCCCAGCGCTGCGGTCAGATTCTACTCGTCTGCGCGCCAGAGTTGGAGCCGTTTTTTGCCAGCGTTGAAGGCTGCGACCGCGTCAGAACCCCTGGCAACATTCCCCTTGCAGAGTTCGACGCCTACATTCCCCTGCTCAGCTTGCCTCACCTTCTGGGCACAACCCTTGAGACCCTTCCCGCTGTCATTCCCTATCTCAAAGCAGGAAAAACGTCATCCTTCAACATCACCAATGATAACGTCCAGGTCGGCATCGTGTGGAACGACGGCTCCACCCTGGAGCGCGATCGCCACCATTCCTGTGCGCTGACCGATCTGCTGCCGCTGTTGCAGTTGCCTGAGCTAGAATTCTACAGCCTGCAAACAGGAGAACGCAGCCAGGACATTACTCAACTGCCGTTAGAGAGTTCATTGCAGGATTTGAGTCCCCTGTTGCAGGACTATAGCGAGGCTGCAGCACTGATCGAACAGCTGGATCTGATTATTAGTGTGGATGGCGCGATCGCGCATCTGGCGGGGGCACTGGGCAAACCCGTCTGGATGCTGTTGAGCCACAATGCGCATTGGCGGTGGTTGCGCGATCGCAACGACAGCCCCTGGTACCCCACCCTACGCCTTTTCCGTCAACCCCACCCCGGCGACTGGGGCAGCGTCATCGAACAGGTAAAGCAATCCCTGCAACAACAACCCAACTAGCATCACCGAAACATACACGGACTCAACCCAACCGACCGACTAAAGCCAGATTGTTCAGCCTTCGCATCCATCTTGCAAGACATTCTTAGACAGGAGAAGGTTGGGTTAGCCACAGCATCACCCAACCTTCCGATTAACAAATGGACGTGTCAGGTCATCACCCTACCAATCGCGACTCGACTTCTTCTTCACAACAACAATAATAGGTTGGGCATTTTCACCCACTTCGCCTGATTCCTTTAACTGCTCGAGAGCCTTAGCAATCTTGCTAAAAAGCTTACCTTCGCTATACCGAAGGTCCTTAATATCATCCGACGAAGCACTACCCATTTCCAGAATAATCGTGTTTTCCTTCTGTATAGGATAGGCCACAGCAGAGGAAGTTGCAGACAGGAAGGGAGATACAATCAACAGGGAGTAGAACAGACAGCCCAAGATTAAGGTCTTTGCAATTGTTTTAAGCATCTACGTTTCTCCGTGAATAAAGTTTGAAGTTTACCTGGTCACTGGACTAGGAAGCAGAGCAAACGATCGGATTATATTGCAAAAAATACAATTTATACTATAAATATTTTAGAAGTGTCTGATGTCGCTGGAGCAGAACTAGACAGAATAAATCTTCCCCTTGTACTTTTTGTCTCCTGCCATTGTGTAGCGTAAATGGGAAACTAACAGATCGACAAATCAAGGTTAGCAGACCGCAATGACCCTGCCAAGACTCCATCAAGAGCGCCCCACCTCTGACACGGCTCTCTACAGAACAGACTTCTATGCTTGGACTCAAGAACAAGCCTCGTTACTGCGCCGCCAACAATGGCACTCGATCGATCGGCTAAACTTAATTGAGGAAATTGAATCTTTGGGCAAACAGCAACGACAAGAACTGCGCAACCGTTTAAGTCTCTCTAATTGGACATTTACTAAAATGGGAATACCAGCCCCACTACCGCAGTCGTAGCGGGTTAGCCACCATTCGTATCCAACGGTTAGACATTTGACCATCCGAGATTCAAGATAGCGGATCGAAAAACTCTTAGCCAGGGAGCAACTTTAAACAACAATATGGTATATATTATATAGTACAAATTTATTTACAAATAACAAGCATGATTCAAAAAACACTGTATGTCTTAGCTGTTCTGGATCTCGAAGCCTCTAGTGCATTTTATCGAGACGTACTTGGATTCGTTATTCGCGAAATGGGGGATCCTGGCTGGCGTTTGTTTGTGCGCGATAGCTGCCGCATCATGGCCGGACAGTGTCCCGATGCAATTCCAGCCAGTGAGTTGGGAGACCACTCGTATTTTGCCTATTTCGTTGTTGATGACGTTGATACCGATTACGAACAGGTCACAGCCAGGGGTGGAGAAATCGTCAAACCCCTGCGAGACGAGCCATGGGGAATGCGAGAATTCGGTTTAAGAACAGTTGACGGTCATCGAATTATGGTGGGTCAAGATCTGGAGGATTCTTCAAGTTAACAATGAACTCGTCTCCTCCGTGACCATGCAGCACCACATTCATTGTGGTTTCTGGATAATCGCCTGACAGATCGATTTGAAGAATCTGGGACCCATTTTCAAGCAATGGCAAATCGTTGACATGAATAAGTTCGTACCGGGTTCGCTTGCCATTTTCAAATTCTAGAATAGTCGCTGAGTAGTTTTCGGTCCCGCACCAATAATGGCAAGCCATCATCTGAATCAGACCCGGTGAGTCTATTCTAAAATTTCCAACGAAACAGCAGCATAGCGGAAGATATAGGGTCTGCAATCCGTTTCGTTGTCTGGGAATGAGGTTCCAAAAAAGGCGACGTAGCAATCAAAATCGAAAATTTCATGGCTATACCAACAGTGGATAACGATTCCATACTCTCCCGTGATGGGGAGTTTGACTTTCGTACCGGGTTCAATGTACTCGTCGTTTTTACAGCGTCGTCCTTCAGGGCGTTCTCCTCCATGGTAGGCATAAACGCCATAACCATCAACAAATTCCAGTGCATATTTCCCCTCAGCATGAAGGAAATTTTGTCGATCGAATGAAAATTTATAAGGCCGATCGCAGACAATGCAGACCTTTTCAAATTGGAAGATAAGACCGCAGCATTGCATCAATTCTTGAACCGCTTGCCATTTTTTTCGATCGTGTTGTAAACCAAGAACCGATATGCAAAAGTCGAACAGGCAACCCCAAAAAGACCACTCTGCTGGTCTTGTCAGCGCCTCTAATAAATCTGAAAGATCTGAATGCTCAAGTTCTAAATCGTTCGTCTTGGTTCGATCGAAATCCTTCACGATTTGGGTTTCAATGCAGCTCTCAATACCCCTTGGAAAGTGAGATGCTTGGGGCAGATTATTCCGATCGAGATGATGGGGAAATCCGGGGTATTCAATTTGATTCATCAAGTTGTAGAAGAGGGTATTGTCTAGCTGTCTCTCAATGAGATGACGAAGATGATCCATAACCCTTTTGCCGAATTTATAGCGAATGTTGCGTCCTAAGTAAGTCTTGAAGTTTTCGGTCGCTAGAATGTCTTTAACTGCTGCAAAGGGGTTGCAAAAGAAAACAATTTCCGGTTCAGGATAGTCACTCACCCTGTAAGCAGCTCTAATGGCTACCTCAACTTTTTCTCGATCGATGGGTTGAGTTAGTGTTGCAATTGCTTTCCACTTTTCTCGATAGTGTGAAAGCATACCTTTTTGTTCGTCGGACAACTCAGTGATGAGACGTTTTGACATCTGACCTATGCATCAAGCATCCCTATTAAGCATAATCTCAAAGCGATTGATATCAAGTCAGCAAAATTGAGATCGACGTGTAGCGAAATGACATCACTAATTTATGTCATAAAGCTGGGTTATCGAAAAAGCTGTAACGCTTACCTGGTAGACTCTGTAGCACCAAAATGCCCCCTACGAACTTGTAAATTTTAGTTGTGTCGAAGCAGTAGGTTAGGTTGAACGCTAGTGAAACCCAATACAAAGTCCTCTAGCGTTGGGTCACTCTACAAACAGACTCGCACCTACACAGACTCAACTCAACTTAACCTTCAACTTAATCTTACTGATGTTCTGTCGCACAATAATGATGCACTCTCTTAAGCAGGCTTCAAGTTAACAATGTAATAAATCTAATTTAACACTGTAATAAACAAAGATAGAGTATACTCCTGAAAGTCACTTAGATGAAGAGTGGCACTGAAACACATTAACAATAGTAACAATGGTGATGAAAATGATCCCATTTTTCCAGAGAAAGCATTGGGTTGCCCTGATCGCCCGAGTATTCTCCTTAGTTTTAGTCATTGGTTTGGCACTGCCAACCTTCGCCGCGAACGCTGCTGCTCCAGGACCTGAAGGCCATTGGCAGCTGATTGATTCCCCGATTACGATTGAGCTGTTTGATGGCCAGGATTTCGGTCGGATGTACTGTAACTCCTATTTTGGGGGATACCTAACCCCTCGAGATGCGCCTCCTTCTGATTGCGGACGGCCAGCTCCAATTCGTTTTACGCCCCAAGCCAGTACAAAAGTAGGATGTAGGGAAAACCCATTAGAGGCCCAGTATTTGCGCTCCCTTGAGGGCGCTCGAGCATACGAAGTTTGTGACGATATGCTGACCCTCGCAACCTTCCCAGCACCATTGCAGTTCCACAGAATCAGCTATTAAAACCTGAGAAGAAGGCGCTTCACACCGTGAAGTCGTAGCGTTGGATTTCATCAAATATCAGTCTTAGATAGATCCAGCGAGATTTCATCAGGGGACTGTAATGTTCATCAGGTGGGTTGAGCGGTCTAGCATTATCGTTCTCAACCCACCTCATTTAAATACATACACAACTTGGAAGGTTATTTTGAAAGCCTTGCTTCGCAAGGCTTTCAAAATAACCTGTTTTTTAGTGCTGGCCCGAAGGAATGGGGGTTAGCGCCCCCTTCGGGGGCGCTAATCTTCCAAGTCGTGCACATAAGTCGTTCAGCAAACTAAATTGTGCATTCCAATTGGCTGAACATCCCTACAATTCAGGCATTTCTCACTTTCGATATATGCAATTTATAACTTCCTCTGAATTTGTGCATTTAGCGATATAACTGTATTCTATATTACACTATATGCGACTATAGTCTGGATTTGTGAGGGTGTGTTAGGCGATAGCCATAACGCATCGCGGATGTACGTCTGATGCGTTACGCTCGCGCTAACACATCCCACTGGACTGACATAGCTAATTTAGTGCAATAGAGTTAGGTTCTCGACAAGGCTATCATCCTTACTCGATAAACCTCGGCAGCACTAAAGTGCCAACTACGAATTTGTACAATTTTAGGCGTGTCATACGACTACGATTTATGCGAATCTTAACCGTGTAGAGTATAGCGGGTCGTGTTCCCATGAATCTAGTCTCTCCATACTCCTCTGTTCGTAACATAGTACATGATATAGGTTGGAACCCAGTGCGATACACCAAGATCTCGATTCAAGGCGGGTTCCAGACCCCGCATATTATCGCGAGCAATATCTAGCATCTGGGTACGATAGGAATCGCTTAATGCAGAAGCAATTCCTTTCGCCATAAATGCTCGACTGATGTTTAGTCCATATACGTGGCTGAATGAATTGTGTTCCGGTGGCTCGATAAAAGCGTATAGACTTTTATCTTTTATACTATCCACGAAATAGCTTCCTTTTAGCCAATCTGCAAATTCATCTTGTTGCAGGACACGTCGCAATAAGTCTGCCTCAGCTAAGCCTGGAGACAAAAAGTCACGACTTTGACGATCCGTTGGCTCCTCGGGTTTCTCAATATTCTTTGAGTAGTTTTCAATGGCATAGTTTCGAATTTGACTGCTGAGTCGATCGTCTCCACTGACCTGTGCCCAATCCCAAGCCAGTGCGAGTGGCAGAGCTGTTTGAGCATGAAGTCCTCCACGGTTAGGATTTCGAGCGACCTTTGTTTGCATATAATGTGCCAGCTTTTCTTTAGCATAGATTTCCAGGGGCTGGAGTGCGCTTAGCCACTGTGATACTGTTTCTGGCGACATCGTATTCGTGAGGGTTTCATTCCACTCACGCAATTCTTGTGCTAGCAAGAAGACCCATGCGATACCATAGGGCACCTCATTAGGAGGAACATGGTTTGACTCCTTTTCTATACTTTCTGCCGTTAGGTGATGATTGAGCACTTCGACCGCTTTTTCGACGAATGCAGCTTGTGGATAGAGCCGAATCGCTCGTATGACTTGCCAGTGACTGTGGACTGACGAGTGCCAATCAACACATCCATAGAAGACTGGGTTGTCCTCTGGATTTGCAGGACAAGCCGCAGAATGTTGGCTGGTCTCTGAAAGGTTTTGGATAGTCGTGGGAATGAACCGATTGATTAATTCTCGATCGTCTCGATCGTTAGCCATGTTGATTCTATCCTTTTGGTTTCAGCATGATTTTGTTTGAATCGCGACAGATGCCTAACGGGATTTGTCATCGGCGCGAGCAAAGGGCTAAGAAATAAAGCAAGCGTGCGATCGCGAAGCATCCAATGTATTCTGTGGTTAGACACCCAAAAAGTCTATACCAGGTAAGAGCTTCAGAATTTAACCATCATTATGACTTGCTGCCTCAAGTTCTGCATCAAGACACTGAATCTGTTGGATGATTCCAAGGAGCTTCTTTCCTGACGAGGTTAAGGAGTACTCCGTACGGGGTGGTACCTCAGGGAAAGTTTGCTTTTCCAAAAGTCCGTATGCTGTTAACTTCCGTAGTCGCTCCGACAGTACTTTTTTCGAAATGCCATCGATATGCCTCTCAAGTGCACCGGGTCTAATAATCCCGTCACCGATAGAGAGAAGGACAGAGACTGACCATTTGCAGCCGACCACTTCCTCGAGTTTTCGATAGCTACTTTGCATTTATTTACAAAATTCCCCTCTAGATATTTCGCCAAATTACACCAAAAAGTGCCTACCCCACCAGAAAGTTCCCTCTTCCTTTCATCGCTTCATACGTTTAGCTTGGGGGAATGAACCCATTTCCAAACATGCCCAAATCCAGGGAAAAATGATGAACAAGAGAGCAATCTTTTACCCTGCCGGTTATCCAGAAGGAGGCAGTCGTACGTTGCCATGAAAAAACTCACAAATCCTCAAACTAGTCATCTCATGCAGAGACTTTGCACACTTCGAAATTCAGTCCGCCGATCTATCTTAGGTCGATTTGTATTAGGAGGACTTGTTTCGCTATGCGTGACATTTGCCGTCATTGCCAGCCATGCTTCTACCCCAACAGTTATTACCCCTGTTCCAGCCACTGCAAGCCTGGATATTCAAACTGCTAAGGTCGAATATCTGTCCAAGTTGGATATGTTAGTGTTTGAGCAAACGCTCAAAGACACTGCAGGGAAGACGATTCCAACTGCTGCTGGGCAAGTTGATGGCGCTCCAGTATTAGGGTACGTGTTTCCAACAACATTGACACCGGAGGTCGCTGGCTTTGGTGAGGCTGAAGGGATATTAGCACTGGCAGTGACTTCTCACCCTGATTTTGATGATACGCCTCTTTGGGATGAGAATCTGGATCGTCGCTACGACAATGATGGCGCTATTTATCATAGCCATTGGGTGGTACTCAATCCTGACAAACGAGTTACAGGGGGTCTCTCTGTCAAGGAATTTAAGCAAGGTGATGCCTCGGTGGTGATGCCACCAACGAATCCCGGAATGCCGATGTATTTGGACTCACCTGGATTCCAGGTGTTGCTTCAAGAGAATCGCTTGCGAGTGTTGGTTCCTGCTGCACGGGTTCGCAATAAAACGGAATTTAAATACGATGCTGTCACTGCATATATGCAGGTAAACACAACGGATAAAACTCGCCCCCTCTTAGGCGTTTATCAGGTGTATGAGGTCTTATCGGGCGATTTAAGTCTGCCATTTTCAGTGAGTTTAACAGACTCTGGGACCAGTACTCCTATAGTAGAAGGCAGGAGGCAGAAGGCAGAAGGCAGGAGGCAGAGGGCAGAAGGTAAGAGGGAAAAGGTTGACTCTATCCAGCTTTGAGTTTTTTGTCATGTTCTAATTCATTTTCGTCGTGTCGTATCACAGGTTTGTACTCGTTGAGGATCGGCAACATGACTAAATTTCATCTCAGAACTGAGCAGATTCTCCAGGGACACTTCACCCTTCAGTCTCTCAATCTTATCCTGATCTTTCAGGTGAACTGTCCCGGCTGTTTCATTTATGCCTTGCCGTTAGCGGCGAAGTTGTATGAGAGGCATCGCGATCGCATCAATATTCTGGGTCTCTCTACTGCGTTTGAAGATTTTGACCTGAATACAGCAGAAAACACCCAGAAGTTATTGCAATCTGGCGAGATGGTCGGGGTAACCCGACACTATTTTCAGCAAAAGCAGATTGAGCAATATCCAATTACCACTAGAATTTGCGATCGCCTTCGATCGCGAGACCTTTCGCATCAATTCTCTGCCAGGAACCCCGAGCTGGGTTGCCTTCGATCGTGAATGTAATGTGTTAGCCAGTTGGTTTGGACATCAGTCTGAAGAAGAGGTTGAAAGCATGCTTTATCAACATTTAGGGAATACCGCCCGTCATCAGAAATTGACCAGCCGCATTCGTTAGCATCCTCGCGCTTGTCTCTTGGCTCAGTGGCAGCAGAGATTTTTGGCTGAGAAGCAAGCAATCGCTCATCCATACCTGGGGCAATTTAGAACAATTATACTTAACCGGGTACAACCTACTCGGTTATGGGTTGGGGGAAGGGCGAGCGTTCTTGCAAATTTTGGGGGTGCGATCGCACCTCTCTTTTACCGATTCACTTCCTGCCACAAAACATCGGGTCGTATAGTTGAGTTGCATTCAGGCAGCTAATACCATTTTGCGTTGAATCTGCCTCAAACAGTCCCCTGCCTGTCTACGTTTCAGGACTTCAAACCCTGCATGTATAGCAATAGCCAAGCTCAGCCGCCTTTGACGCGACGGGCGCTTTGCTTCCGCAAAGCGGCTGGCGGGTCAAAGGTTGGCTGCAGCACATTGTTATGTGCCGACAACGCATTAGCGAAAATCAATGCCAATTATTACCTGATCTGTGTGACCGAAAGCATAGATTGAAAAAGTTTTACTGCTTCAAGCATCGGACTCATATGTTTCTGCGCTTTCACACTATTACCCTTTCAAATTCCTCTTCTAAAGCTGCGCGCCTATACTAGCATTGGCCTCAGTCTTGGCTCCTTTGCGAGACGTGTTCAAAGACTGCCCTCACGTCAAACACCACAGATATCGTGATGGTGAGCATCAGTAGAACTGTCCAAACTCCGTATAAGCTCAAGAGGCTGGAGTCGGGGTCTTCAGCCGCCTCAAGGGGAAGGTAGATCAAGAGCGGCGTCCAAAACAGAATGTGAGGGACACCCAACATCGCGATATCTTTGGTGTAAATATAGATTGGAACAGCCACGGGGAAACACACCAGGTACGCAGCCAGCACCCAGCGGACTGGCTCGTGACTGAAAACGAATAACAATCCAGCGAGGAAAACTACGTTCAACCACAACATCCAGTTCTGGGTTGGGCGGGGAAGTAATGCGATCTGCTGTCTTGCGCCCTCAAGCATTGTTCTTTGCTTAGCCATTGACATGCGATCCAGCCGTCTTAGAGTTCTTGAGCTGTTCAAGAAACATCTGAATGCGTTTTGCGTTTGCGCCCGCATCGACTAGGCCGTCGCGCGATTTCGATCTCATGTCGATCCGAGCCTTGCCTTCTTGATCCGAAACGTGAATGACAAAATCGTCGACAAACCGAAAAAATGAAGTCGTGGCCTCACCTTCCAAAATACGTGCTTCCACGTCACGATGAGTAATCACCCAGCCAGGTTGAATGTTCGCGAGGGTTTCGACGTGCTGAAACACCTGTTCTAATAGCTCAGCCAAAATGAGGGGCCGAACGTTCAGATATGTTTCACGTACGATCGGCCCGTTCTTCTCCGGGAATGACATGTCGCGCCCCGTATTGGGAGCAACGTGAAGCGCTGCCACAAAGTCTGGGGGATTCTCGACGTTCGTCGCCACATCATTGATTCGCGGGTAGCGCAGATCGTTAATTACCATGGGTATTGCAACCACTGAGGGCAACGCAGAAAAAACAGCGGCCCACAACAAACCCGGCTGTTCCGTGAAAATTACAGTAAACGCCAATCCGAGACCGAATAGAACACCCAGCGCGGACAGTGACCAACCGACCATTGCGGGGAGCATACCAGCATAGCTCAACCCAATTCCGGCGAAGATTATTAAGTACGGAACGAAAGCGAGATATTGCATGCTACGTCTTCTCCTCTAGTCATGGCCTACCACACGATCCGGCAGCTTCAGCATTGGTATTTTGTTTCAAAACTATGGTTCTCGATTTCGGCGATAAATTTGCCATTGGACCTGCGTTCGCAAGCAAAATCAGCCCAGGCACTTACCTTAAACAAGACACATAACTATGAATTAGATCTCATTTTGCAGGCTAAGGAATAAGAATTTAATAATTTGTCAATCTGTAGGGGTGCCCTTTGTGTGTACCCTGTCATATCGGGGCAACCACAAGGGATTGCCCCTACAGGATTCCACATCTTATTTAATTCTTGTTCCTAAGTAGCAATTTGCTAGCAGATGCTGATTCAATACAATACCTACTACTGAATTATATTGTACTGAATTATATTGTACTGAATTATATTGTAAGGATATCATCCAGATCTTCTAAAGTGGCAAGGTTCTGTGAAATGCGGATATAGAATCTGGGCCAGAAATGGCGTTAGCCTTTGTTTGTGGGGGGTTGAAGTGACTTCAATGCTTTGATGTGATCGCAATTTAGCCTGCATCTGAACTGATATCCTAATGCGATCGCAATTTAGCTGTGATATATAGCGGACACGAGATCTTACCAAAACCTACGTCTGACGACGCGATCGCGCAAGCCAGCGCTGGTGTCGGCAATTCTGCCCCAGACGCTGGCCTATCGCTCCCCAGTGATGGCACTGGATTTCCCAAAACCGGATGGTTCTTCAACGTTCGCGGACGACTGATTCTTCAGACTTACAGCGACTCAAGGAATGTAATTAAATTATCGCGATCGCGCTGGGGAAGTTTGACGACGAACTCTTTGGAAGCTTCGGCTTCCCCCCCGTGCCAGAGGATAGCTTCCATCAGATCCCGGGCGCGGCCATCGTGGAGGAAAAAGGTGTGATCGTTCACAGCCTTAACGAGGCCAATGCCCCAAAGCGGTGGGGTTCGCCATTCTTGCCCCGTGGCTGCAAAATCCGGACGATTGTCCGCTAAAGCTGGCCCCATATCGTGTAACAGTAAATCGCTGTAAGGATGGATCGTCTGGTTGTTGAGTTCTGGGTGATCGGAATTCTGTCCCGTCACATACTGAGCGACATGACAGGAAACACATTGTCCTTGATAGAATAGCCGCTCGCCGGCCTGGGCTTGCGAATTCTCCAGATCTCGTCTTGCCGGAACAGCAAGCAAACCAACGTAAGTCGTAATTTTCTCCAGAAACTCGTCGCTGACTTCGGGTTTGTCGCCAAAGGTTGATTCTTGCTGGCACTGGGACTGTCGATCGCTGCAGCTCGGGTTGGGATTGAGCGAGGTGGTAAGACCAATATCCCCATTAAACGCCCCAGCAATTTGCTGTTTGAGGGTGGGTTGGTTGGCCTTCCAGCCCAGACGGCCTAATCCTTTGGACTGCTTCTCGATGTCCCAAACGGTATTGGCACGACCCGAGATTCCGTCTCCATCCTGGTCGTCTGGGTCGGCATGGCTGAGGATGTCTGCTTCTGGAATGTTCTCCAACAAGGCCAGACCAAATACCGCTGGGGCAACGCGGGGTGAAAATAAGGTTTCTTCTCCCAAGGGACCGTAGGCCAGATCGGTAAATTCATAGGTTGGGCGACGCAGCTGGAAGGCGGTGCCATCGGCAAAACGATGGGTTTCCTCCTGCCAGCTAATTTGGGTTTTCCCTTCAGCCGGAACGCCTAAAATCCCTTGTTCTTGCAACTGCCCGCCATAAACAGGATGGGGCAAAGGCCCGCCGCGCTCGCCTTGCCCTGGAATGCTCAGACGAATCAACTTCGAGAGCATCCGGTTTTCGCCAGGGAGTGGCGGTCTGCCTCGACCGTCTCGCACATGGCAACCAGCACAAGAATTGCGATTGAAGAGCGGTCCCAGACCGTCCAGGGTCGAGACAGAACCGGGTGCCTCCACCCATTGAGTATTGAACAAGCGATCGCCAAAGCCAAACACGCGCCGTCGTTTGCGGTCGAGATCGGGCAGCGGTTGGGCAAAGGCCGTGCGGGTGACTTTGAAGGTTGTTGCCCGATCGCCCCCCGAAAACGCCGTGCGATTTTCCAGCATGGCCGCGTCTATGGCCGCGTCTTCAGTCAGACCGATAGTGGAAAACAGCACGATCGCGATCGCAGTCGCCACTGCAAGAAAAACTGAAAAAATAAGGTTCAGAACGGAACGTTTCAGCCTCATTCTGCCAGAATCTCCACGTCGATCCCCAGAACGCCGCCCAATTTTTGGAAGAGTTCTGCCTGGTCTTCAAAAGCCGTAATTGCCATCTCGACGTCTTCACGTTCAGAACTACCCGTGGGAGAGGCCAGAACCCGATCGAACGGTCGATGAATATTATCAATGGCGACTTCGGTATTGCTCAAGGCCAGAATGATTTGCTGATTTAACACCGGATCTACCTGCGCGACCAGTTCGTCAAAGCCTCGGCCGTAATATGGGCCATAGTCTCCGAGGTAGACGTTTTTAATCCCTTTCGCATTGAACACAAAGTCTTGATAGGTGGTATCGCTAAAGCAAGAATGCTCATCTTCCTGACTGCCACTGTCTAACGCCACGGCCATCCGTTCGGACGCCATTTCAAAGGCACTGAGGGTAGCAAGTGCCGTGAAAATATCCCCGAGCGCCGCCTTTGGATCGCGTTTGACGAACCTGGCCCTGTAGTTGTTCGCATTAGGCTTCCACTCGCGTTCTAGAAAGGCCAAATCGTTGACGAGCTGCTCGGTGACCAGAGTCAGGTACTGCCGACGACGATTGTTGTTCCCTTGATTGGCAATAAAGTCTTGAAAACTGCGCTGCCCCGGTCCTCGATCGTTAAAATCTTGTCCCCAGAGCAGAAACTCAATTGCGTGCCAACCTGTTGTGACATCGGCTTCATCTGTGACTTGATCGTTTTCAAGAATTTCCTCAATCGACACGGCAAACTCTGGATTGTTGATCAGTCCTGCATTGGCTTTGCCCCGCACATAGTCGATGAAAGCCTCATTCATCGGCCAGGCATTGATGCGACCCTCCGGGCCTTCTTCTCCCGTGTCGGGATCGACAAAATCAATCGGGCCCTCGTAAAAGCGAAATGCTTCGGTTTGCAGGTAGCTTTGTCGGGCCATAATCCATGCTTCCTGAGCAGCTCGATGGGTACTGGCATTCGGTCGCGCCAGAAACTGAGCAATGGCTTGCTGCATAACGATCGCTTGCTTGTGGGAATCGCGGTAATTCTGGTAGACCAAATCCGCATAGCTGTTGATGTAAGGGGATAAGTCTACGCTCTTTAGAGCGGCAATTTCGAGCGGGGGAATTTGCTCTCCTTGAGAAATGGGTTTGGGTTTAGCCTCGACTAGACTCGTTCCCATTGCGAATAGTGCGATCGCTGGTGCGATCGCCAAGCAAAAACGTTGTAACACGATTCAAGCTCCAAAACAAAACTTCAAAATATCAAGACAGGACTCTATTCAAAAATATTCTCATTAAGAGGTGAATATAGAATAGGGCTTAATGAAATTATTATCAATTAGTTTTGCGATCGAGATAGCCGCACTGCAACACCTTGATGCCACCGTCCTTCAACCTCTTTGCAGTAATAGACTGAAGCTATTGCACCCACTCTTACACCCACTGAAAAAAATCCCGACTGCAGACCGGGATTTTGTGAATATTTGTGTACCCACGAGATCGAACTCTCTCTCTCCCAATTAGGAGAATTTTGCGCAATCCTGGTAAGTCGTGTTGCTGACCTCGCGAAGAACTTGGCAACGCGATCGCGGTTTATCAGCAGCGCGATCGCACCACCCGTCCAGAACCCCATACACCCACCCCAGCCCCCGTTTGAAGCTTGTTGTCACCCCGTCAGGTCTCAAAGATATCCTCTTTTTTACCTGATTATTGGCTCAATCCCCCATCAAATCTACCTTCCAACCGCCTTGTCATCCCCTAAGCCGCTCTCCAGTTCCGATTGCTGTATGAAGCTCCAGGAACCAGACTCCTTCAAGAAATCCGGTTCCTGGGTCCCAACGAAACGTTACGGGACTATCAGTTTTCCAGTTGAGAACGGTGGCTGCGGCAAGGGGGGCGTAACTCCCCATCCGAATCAGGCCCTTCAGACCGGGACACCGTCACTGGCACTGCAACAGTAACCGGCACTGCAGTAGTCCGCCCCACTTCCTCGCCGCTATCCATCTTGTTGCTGTCCATGCCCTCTCCAATCCAGTGCAGAGCATTGTCCTCCAGCGGTTCTTCCGGCCCCGCCGCCACACCGCCGCGCCCAATATCGTACAGCTCCGCCGAACCGCGCCCGCCCTTGTCATGGCAGCCCCGATCCAGCTCCGCAGGCTTCGGCGTCTGGGGAAAATTCCCCAAGCCGCGACTGATATCCACGGGTACCCGCAGATCCAGAGTAAAGGTGCCATCAACGCCAAACTCCGAGCTGGCGGTGATATCGCTCAACCGCGTCAGCTGCGGACGAAAGCCGAGACCAAAGATACCGTTGGTGCGGATGCGGATATTGCCGCCATTGCCCGTAAAGGCATTGGCAGTGATGTCGCTGTTCTCTCCTGGGACCGCGACGACAAATCCGGCATCAATGTTGATATTGCCGCCATTGCCCCCCGCCAGCGCCGTGCCCGCTGTCGTTGAAATCAGGCTACCATGACGCAGCAACAGCACATCTTGCGCCTGAATGCCAATATTGCCTCCCTCACCCGACACCGTCTCCGCCACAATCGAACCCCGATCTAACAAAATCGACCGCGCCGCGATGTCAATATTCCCGGCATCGCTATTCTTGAACTGGCTATCGACCGCAATCCTGCCACCCTCACGCACCGTCAGCTGTTTCGTGTTTATCTTGATATCGCCTCCCCGCCCGGTTGCAGCTGCAGGATCTGATGGTTCAGCTGAAATGATAGACAGCACATCTGTTTGCAATTCAGATGGGAAAGCAGCCAAAGCTTGCGAGATGTTCGCGGGTAAACTAGCCAGAAATTCAGGTGTCGCACCCACCAGCAGATCGTCCGGAACCTGATTCAGCACAAAAGCTGCCCTCTCGCTGGACACCCCTGGAAACCCTGACAGGGAAAAAACACCGCTGGCGCGGCCATCGGCAGTCGTCCCGGCAATGTCGAGCGACTCCGACACATTCAGCGCGATCGCGCCCCCCGGCCCCTCTCGCAGCGTCGAGGCCGAGATCGTCGCCCCATCCCGAATGGTCAAACGCGGCGTATTCACCGTCAGATTGCCCGCGCTGCTGCGACCAAAACCATCGCTAGACAAACTGCTAGGCAAAAATCCATCTGGGGTAGTACCGCCCAGCTCCACTGACTCCGTCGCATTCACCAACAGCTCGCCACCGCGCCCTTTCGTTTGGGCAAACGTCGCCGTGACCAACCACGCACCATCGTTCACGATCAAGCGCTTCGTATTCACCGTCAGACTGCCCGCATCTCCCGATCCTCGCGTCCCCGCATGCAAACCGGCTCGATCTTCTCTCGATGTATCCCCCCCCAGTTCCACCAGCTCCGTCGCATTCACCCGCACATTGCCCCCCGGCCCTGCCACATAGGTCGTCGCCCCAATCCTCGATCGATCCCGGACGCGCAGAGATTGAGTATTGACAGTCACGTCACCCGCTGCCCCCGTTGCCCAACTGTTGGAACTCAGAGAACTATCGTCCGTCAGCGTCACCGACTCCGCCACATTCACTGTCACCTGACCGCCCCGTCCGCTACCCAGCGTATTCGCCGAAAGCATTGCATCATGAAGCCTCAAACGATTGGCGTCAAGCACAATATCGCCTGCATCTCCCAACCCCACTGTCCGGGTGTGGACACCAGCACCCTCAAATGCAATCGATGGTGCGGCTAAACGCACTGTACCCCCCTTTTGATGACCAAAGTTCAAACTGTTAATGGCGACACCTACACTGTCAATCTCCCCATTACTCTGCAGATCGATCTGGCCTGCCGTCTGAGCAAAGGCACGGATGCCAAATTTATTGAAACTAATGTTGTCTTCAGCACGGATGCGAATATTGCCTCCATTGCCTAAGGGTACAAATGGTATCCTTGCGCCAAGGTCATTGCCGATAAAGGTAAAGTCAGGGTCGATAAAAGCACCGCTACTGGTATCTATTCGCCCCTTAGTAGCGGCAATCGATCCCCAGCTCTGTAAGGAGATATCTCCACCATCGCCGCCTGTAATCTTGCCTGACACCGCTAGCGCAGAAACAGAGGTATTCATACTCCGACTGGCGATGTTGCCACCGGCAACAAGCTGAATTGTGCCACCTGTTCCAGCTGTTGCAGATCCTCCCGGCTGAATAGAGGTAGCCAAGGAAAAAGCATTTATCCTGCGAGTTGAGATATTGCCATCAGCCTGCAGCAAAATTGTTCCCCCAGACCCAGCTCTTGCATGCCTATCTGCCACTGCTTTGGAATAAGCATCGATCCGACCCGTTGTAATATCACCTTGTGTCTTTATAGTTACCGTTCCGCCTAACCCAGAGGTAATATCATTGCCTAACGAAGATGAAAAAGCAAAAGATGCTATATTTCCAGTCAAAACGTTTCCTTTAGCTTGAAGCACAATCTCTCCTCCATTCCCTAAAACAGAAACAGAGTTCAGTTCTCCTCTAGTTGTATCAATCGAACCGTTACGACTGATCAGTTCAATCCTGCCTCCATTCCGGACAGAACTGTTAGCAAAGATATTTTCAGTGGTAATATTGTGATTGGCCTCCAGGATAACATCACCAGCACTCCCGACGATATTTGAGGAGTTGAGCTTCCCTGTGGCGACAACATTCCCTCCAGCCTGAAAGTCGATGATTCCTCCAATAGTTTCCACCGTTGCATTGGCAATAATGTTGTTGCCCGCTTCGAATCTCAGATCGCCCCCAACAGTTCCAATCATTGCATTAGTAACAATGTCGTTGTCAGCTTCGAATCTCAGATCGCCCTCGTCGGTTTCAATCATGGTATTGGCAATAATGTCTTTGCCAGCTCTAGCAGTGAGGCCAACACCAGAAGTTGTGATATTAACTGGTGCATTGAAAATGATATTGTTGGTCGCTTCTAGAATGACATTAGTAGTTGCATTGTTGATAACAGATGCTTCTAAGCGGGCAGTTGGAGGTAGATCGCCAAAGAGAAGTATTGTATTAGTCGTGTTGCCCAAACCGGGGCTGACGATTTCGATGACAGTGGGATCGAGCAGCAGGGTACCAAAATCGCCGTTGGCAGCGGACGTATCCACCGTTCCCTGAAAATCCAGAGATTCTTTGCCGGAGACTTCCACAAAGCCGCCATCGCCGGATTGAGAGCCGCCGCGAGCGCTGATGTCGCCATAGAAGCCTGTCACTTCCTCTGCCCAGACAATCGTACGACCGCCGTCCCCTTGCTCCAGGGCATCAGCGCGAATGGTGGAGTCCGGACTGACAAAGGTACGGGAAGCATTAGGCAGGCTACCTTTGCCTTGATAATCGCCGCCGATGAGGACAGTGCCGCCTCCCGTATAGCCGGAGGCGTCGACCGTAGCGTTGACCAGGGCGACGCGATCGCCAGATACTTGAACAGTTCCAGGGGGTGTGGGGTGTGGGATGTGGGATGTGGAAACATCAAGGGTACTGGAAACAAGTGTAGTTCCCGCTGTCGGAGAGATTTCAATGCCGGGGTCTGCGCCGATAACCTGTATGTTGCCACTTTCAGTGACGCTCAATCCTGTCTCTTCTGCCGCAGCAGCGATCAGATCGGTCAGGGTGGGGGGAGCTGTGGGAGCGGCAATGGTCTCGGTAGCGAAGGCAGTCAGGCCCAGGAATTGACCGCTGTCACTGAGGTTGACCTGTTGCTGTTGACCCACTGCTGTTTCGGAGATGGCCAGGAGGGTGATTTCGCCACCGGGAGCGATCAGGGATCCCGTGTTGGCCACGGTAGCGGCAATCAGGGCAATATTCTGGCCGGGATCGGCGGTCAGCGACCCGGCGTTGAGGATGGCCCCGTTGCTGCCTTCGAGCACCAGGGTGACCGGAGGCGGCTTCACATCCACAGTCAGCAGCGGCGCTGATTGGGGATTGCGGGCGCTGAATTCGCTGCCGTCGGGGAAGACGAAGCGGTCGGCGGTGGTGGCGATGAAGGAGCCGCGAATATCCAACTGCGAGTTGGGGCCGAAGAGGATGCCGTTGGGGTTGAGGAAGAAGAGGTTGGCGCTGCCGGAGACGCCGAGGGTGCCGAAGAGGTGGGAAGGGTTGTTGCCGGTGACGCGGCTGAAGATGGTCTGGACGGCGGCGGGGTTGGCAAAGTAGGCGGCGCGTCCGGCGTCGATGTTGAAGTCCTGGAAGCTGTGGAAGAGGCTGGTGCCGCGCTGGGCACCGCCATCGATGCGGTCGGTGAGGGCGTCGAGGGCAGTGACGCGGGAATTTTCGGAGCCAAGGGTGTTGTCGGGGATAATCTGGGCACAAGCAGTGCCGCGCCCAAGCAGAAAGATACTGCCCAGCATCAGAGAAATAGACAGTCGCGTCGGGTGTGTCAGACGACGCTGTAATGCACCCGCCAGAAAAGTGCATATCACACTACCGAGAGGGAAACGCTGGGTTGACATGGGGTGTGGGGTATGGGGTGTGGGGTGTGGGGGCTTTTTCATAATTCTCATGGAGGGAATCTGTCGCTATAACGTAGGGTGCGTCAGGCAAAGCTGTAATGCACCATCTGCCAGGAGATATGATGGAATGACGTAGCTAAGTTGGTGCAATCGAGTTAGGCTGTCGAAAAGGCTACAGTCCTTACTCGATAGACCTTGGAAGCACTAAAGTGCCAACTACGAATTTATACAATTTTAGATGTATCAGAGCAGTGCGGTGCGCTACGATAGCGTAACGCACCCTACAGAAGACTCTAGAGAAGCTAGGTGGAACGTTGGCTGTTGCCGCGCTTGTTTTTGTGCAGGGCGATCCCGAATGCCCCTAATGCCAGTAGCCCGAATCCAGAGGCAGGTTCGGGGACAGGCTGCAAGGGATCGAAACTCAATTCTTCACTCAATTCTTCACTCAATTCTTCTTCTATTACAACATCCAGCCGCACTCTCAGCTCTGGGGTAAGGTCAAGGGCAATGTGTGGCTGGGGCGTAGAAGAATAGACCAGCCAGTCCTGAATATTCTTCGGTTGATTGGTGAATTCAACAAACATCGTCCATTCGCCATCCAGGGACCCAATACCGACACCATCGGTACAGCACTTTTTCCATTGATGTTGGGTGGTAAAAAGGGTTCCTGTAGTATCCTGACTATACCGCTCGCCGGGATCGTCCTGCAGGAGAATGGAAGCGGTATCACCCAGGAGCTGAAATTCCATGCTCGCCCGACCGCCGTTTTTATCCCTGGGCACATCGTGAATTGAGAACAAACCCAAACCATCTGAACCATCGACTAAAAATAGATGAGAGGTGTTGGCGTTGAGGGCTAAGGGACCGTTGAACGAGGCGCGGGCCGCGCCCCCATAGTTATAGAATGCTGCCAGAGGCCCCGCTGTACTGAAGGCATCGATAAATCCCAAAACGTTGGTCTCAAAGTCGTTCGCATTGGGGGCAGATTCTTGCGACACTCTGAAACGTTGGATCGCGGCTTTGGCTGGATCGGCTTCAGTCGATTGAGTGGTAGCTGCCGCCACTAGAGTGTCGAAGAAGTGGGGAGAGGTGATGGTGTCTTGGGGAAATCCCCGCAGGAAGTCGATGACTTTCTGGCCTCTACCGTCGCGGTCGATGGCAGTTGCGGTTTCCCGCAGCAAGGTGTCGTTCAAGTTCGGAATCAATTCCTTCAACAATTTTCGATCTTTGGCTTTGAGATCGGCCAGGGTGAATTCGTCGATTTCTTCGGGGTCCAGTTCGATGGTGTCATCAAGTTTGTCCCTCAGAAAGGTTTCATGTTCCTGTATCAGTGCCAGGACGCCGGGGGGCCGGAGTGCCTGGGGCCAGGTGCCAGTTTCGACAAAAGTTTCTAATTCATCGATCGGGATGAGGAATTGTGCTGCTTCAACTTCTAATAGGACTTGAGTGGCGGCGAGGGTGGAAGGGGCGAGAGTGCTGATGAGACTGCAACTGAGGGCTGCAATTATACTTCCTCTTCCTAACCAAGCGGGCAATTTTTGATAAAGCTGAACCATGAGTGCGAACCTCCCTGATAAAAGGTCAATGGCACGAGCAGCTCGGCTGCGTTGGAGTAGATATTTTCTACCTTCGGTGGCGGTGCCAGATAAACTGCTCTAATTGGTTCTCAGGTTTGGAGGTTGGATTTTACGCAGGGTCAGTTTTTTTGTTGCATAACTTTATCTGATGCTCAGGGTAGCGGACTGACAGGGCTAATTTGATGCTATAGAGTTGGGATATCGAAAAGGCTGTAATACTATTTTGGATTTTAGATTGCCGATTTTGGATTGAAGAAAGGCTGGCTGGGCAAGTGTCCCATTGGGGCAGTCATTCTGCCAATGTCATCAGTTGCTTCTCCACGTCAAATTTGTATACCCTTTATCCGATAGACTCTGCAGCACTAAAGTGCCAACTACGAACTTGCACAATCACCAAGAAACTTTGTGTTGGGTTGCAGCGACAGCGGAAGCCCGATCTACACACCGATCTCGGTTTTGATGATTCCAGCGCTGTACCAAACGATTGACTGTTCATTGAGGTGTGGAGCCAGAGGGTAAATTCTGAAACGGAGGGGAGGATGAGATTATAATTTGTCTCTGGGGTCAGGTTGCAGTGCAAGAGGTTCCCCAGTTAAAGTCAGTGTGTAGCCAGAAGGGATGGGCGTGGACGTTAAATCGGTGCGGCTGGAATCAATTGTTGAGCAGATCGGAGAGGCGGTGGTTGCGACTACGGAGACGATCGACCGCTTCTCTGAGCGGGTAGATGCTGTGGTGATGCAGTCGCAGCAGCAGGGACAGCAGGTGCAACAGCAGAGCTACCAGATTCTAGCCTTAAGCGATGCAGTACAGACGCTGGCAGACAATCAGGATGTGGTGGTTGAACGGCTGGCACAGTTGACTGAAGCGTTGCATTTGCTGATAAAGGTGATTGAGAAGCAAAATGATGGTGGTTAGATTTTGGCGGTTATAGCATCAGGCAGGAGGCAGAGGGGAGACGGCGGCCTCGTCCATGCCAATCAAGGGTTCTTCTGACGCATAGCTGTCACTATGGAGATCTAAGACGACTTCTGCCGCGAAGACAAATCTTTCTCAGTCTCGTCCCGGAAGGGAAAATCGCTTGACTTTCCAAGGACGTAATTCGTTTTTTTTAGCGTCCGACGCACGGTTTCACGAGAAATTTCGGTGACGATAGAGCGCTGTTTCAGTTCGGAGGTTAATAGCCGAATGCTCCAATGGCTGTGTCCTTCTGGTGGTTCGGAACAGTACAGGGCAATAATTTGGGCTTCGGTGGCTTCATCAACTTTAGGGGCTACAGGGGGTGTGATTCTCGGCAGACGATCGAGCGCTGATTGTTCGCCTTGCTCAAGAAATTTTTTGCGTACCCGCCCTGGGGTGTTGCGGTGAATGTTGAGGGCGATGGCAATTTCTTCATCTGTCCATTTCATGGGTGCAAATTCCCCTTCATCCGACATCAGCAGGATTTGGGCGTGCAAAATTTTTTTGGCTGGGGCATAGCCATTGCGACTGACTGCCTCAAATCTTTGTCTCTGTTCAGCACTCAGATGAATTTTGTCTCGCCGACCCCGTCCCATGTTTTAGTCCTCCAGAACTACATTTCTATCGCACTATTTTAGCAGTGTCAGGCCATTACCGATCTATCTGGTCTGACATCGCGAATTGGATACAATGGGGCGGGGGTGTAGAAAGGGCTGTAGCGCTTGCTTGATAGACTCTGCAGCACTAAAGTGCCGACTACGAATGGATGCTTCATGTTAGCGTTTCAGGTGAGCTAACATTTCTTCACACAACTTGGAAGGTTAGCGCCCCCTTCGGGGGCGCTAATCCCCATTTCTTCGTGCCAGAACGGACAAAAAGGTTATTTTGAAAGCCTTGCTCAGCAAGGCTTTCAAAATAACCTTCCAAGTCGTGTCTTCAACTGTGTCGAAGTCTTGATATTGTCTATCTTTAGAGATCGGCTTTTGCGTCCTGGTAGCGATTTTGCCATTCCTTTTTTCAGAACCAGGACTGGTCAGTCTGGGTCCTTCGCTAGAGCAGGAAATTCATAGAATTCAAGCACTTCTGCTGCATCGTCATCCGATCCTTCGTTTAGTATTTTTTTGGCTGTCTCTTTAATGTTGATGTTGGCTGCTAGGGTTGGATATTTGCGATCGCATTGAGCATAATAGGCTCATAGTAGCTCAATTGACGCTCTGGAAGATTAGTATAGAGAGAATCGAAGCACCGAATGAAGAAGAGCGAAAGGTTGCTATGGCGCGATCGCAGACCGATCTGGATTGGAAACCCTTCACGCAGCTGCATGGGCCGCTTTGCGAGGAGCGGCTGATCCCAAGACTGTTCGGTTTAGAAACGAGACTTGATTTCTCGCGTAGGGGCACAGCATTGCCGTGCCCCTACAAGCCTATTTTTCGTGAAGTTATTCAATCTGCTATCCTTAACCGAACGGTATTGCGGCGGATCCCATTCGACAGCGAGTTTGAAGCAGATGGCTGAACAGTACCGGGCAGTGGAAAAGCTGGTCTGGGCGCTGGAGGCTGCCCAGGGACGGTTCCGGCTGATTCTGGCACGCTGTAATTATGGCCGGTTGCGCGATCGCGCTCTGACGCAACTCCAGGCGGCCTCGCCGCTCCGGATCCAGGTACTGGCGCTGGCTCCCTCAACCCGGCACCTGTTCAGTACGATTCAAGCCCAACTCGAACAGCCACTGCCCCAGGCGTTGATGGTGCTGGGGTTGGAGTCTCTGGACCATCCAGACGAGGTGGCGGTCGGGGCCAATAATGTGCGGGAGGAGTTTCGCAATCGTTTCCCATTCCCGCTGGTGTTGTGGGTGAACGACCGTGTTATGACCCGGTTGGTGAGGGTCGCACCCGACTTCGAGAGCTGGGGGACTTTGATCCCGTTTGCGATCGCAGCCGACGATCTGAGCCAATTCGTTCAGCAGACTGCCGATCGAGCCTTTACCGCCGCCTTAGGAACCGGGGCAGTACGGCTGGTAGAGAATCCAGATCTGAATCTCAAGACTGTTTCTTCCTTGCAAGCTGAACTAGAAGCAGCCCAACGAGATTTGCAAGCCAGCGATATCGTTCTGACGCCCTGGTTAGAGGCAAATCTGGAATTTTTGCTAGGACAGGAAAGCGATCCCCTCAGCGATGACGCACGTCAGCATTACGAACGTAGTTTGGTTCTTTTTGGGGAGGGGAACAGGGAACGGGGAACAGGGAATGGGGAATGGGAAAGAGGGAATGGGAAAGAGGGAACGGGGAATGGGGAATGGGGAACGGGGAGTGGGGAAGAGAGGGAGGTAGAGAGCGTTGCGCAGATTAATTACCTCGTACCTTCAGGGTTGGAGCGTCAGGGATGTTTGCTTTATCATCTGGGGGTCTGGTGGCGGACTCGTGCGATCGCGCACCGCACTGAAAAAGAACTCGCTTATCAACAAGCCCAAACCTATTTCCAACAGTGTATTCAGACCTTCGAACAGGCCCATCGCCCAGACCAGGTGGCCAATTTTATTAATGCTCTGGGCGATATCTTACAGCAACTTGACCAGTGGGACGATTTAGAAACAATTGGACACCAGGCATTGCAGCTTCATCAAGCCTATGCTAACCCATTCAGGCAGGCCCGCGCCTTTGGTTTCCTGACCAAGGTCGCCCTGGTGCGTTCCGCCTGGGAAGAAGCCTGCAATTACGCCCAGCAGGCTTTAGCGGCTCTGGATCGAGCGGATGCCAACGCTGCGACGGCAACTCTTATAGAGCCTGCATCGAATACGACCTTATCGCTTGCCTCTAATACAACGTCAGTGGCGTTGTTAGACCCACACAACAATCCAGATCCTCGCAACGATTCAACCCAACGCGATGACCTGGAGTGGGTGCGTGCTTTTAACCGTAGCTGGTATCTATTCAGTTTGGCAACCGCTCAAAAGGCGTTGGGACAAACTGAAGACAGTTTGCAAAATTTAGAAATTGCCCTGCAACAAACTAAACCCTACTACGAACCCAAACTGTATCTGAAGCTATTGCAGGCGCTGCGAGATGCCTATTTTGAACGGGGAGACTATCTTAACGCCTATCAGTTCAAACGCAGGCAACGCTCCATCGAGCGACAATTCAATTTCCGTGCTTTTATTGGTGCTGGACGGCTGGTCCCTGAGGAAGAAGCCCAATTGGCTGGGTCTGCGGCCACAGACTTGCAAGAGCCGTTGCCCCATGCTGCGATCGCGACTGAGATTCTGGCAGCTGGTCGTCAGGCGGACGTAGAACGACTGGTGGAACGCATTGGCCGACCGGACTGCAAAGTGACCGTGATTTATGGCCTCTCTGGTGTGGGTAAAAGTTCGCTATTGAATGCAGGGCTGGTACCGACCTTAAAGCAACAAACGATTGGGACGCAGGACTGTTTGCCTGTGGTGATGCGGAGCTATCGTAACTGGCCGGAGGAATTGGAGCGCGTCTTGCGGGAAGCCTTGAAAGAGCGCGGACTACCCAGGTTTGAGCCTGGGAGCGACCGTCCAGTGGCAGTGGAGGCAGAGCCTCCAAAAAGGCATTCCCAGGCAGAGCCTGGGAACGAGGAATCCTCCATCCTCTATCCTCCATCCTCCGTCCTCCCTCTTCCGTCCTCCGTCCTTCCCAACATTCTGACTCAGCTCCAGCAACTGGAGCGTTACCACCTGCGTCCTGTCTTGATTTTTGACCAGTTTGAAGAGTTTTTCTTCGTCCACTCCCGCAGACACAGCAGAAATCTGTTCTTTGAATTTCTGGGAGACTGTTTGGAAATTCTGCCCTTGAAGGTGATGATGGTGATGCGGCGCGATCGCTTGCATTTCCTCATTGGTAGACCAGGCTTGGAAACGATCGGTAACGACATTTTGAGCAAACATGTTCTCTACAAATTGGGTAATTTCAAGCGGGAAGAGGCTCAATCGACTGTGCAACAGTTGAACGAGCAGGCTGGCCTGCCGTTGAAAACGCCATTGATCGATCGGTTGATTGCAGATCTGGCGGGGGATTACAATAAGGTGCGTCCGATTGAATTGCAAATCGTTGGGTCGCAGTTGGAAACGGAAGGAATTACGACCCTGGGACAGTATGAGGAATTGGGAGAGGATCCCAAGCAAGAGCTTGTACGACGCTATCTTGACAGCGTTGTCGTAGATTGCGGCCCGGAAAATCAGCGAGCGGCAGAACTGGTGCTGTATTTGTTGACGGATGCCCAGAAGATTCGTCCCAGTAAGAGTCAGGCGCAATTGGAGGCGGAGTTGCGGGCGCTGTCGCCCGCGCTGGCGGCGGAAGCGAGCAAACTGGTGCTGGTGCTGGACATTTTGGTGCAGTCAGGTCTGGTGTTTCAGGTGCGGGAGGCAGCGGCGGATCGCTATCAGCTAGTACACGATTATCTGGCGTCGTTTATCCGCAAGCAACAGGAACCGGAAATTGGGGCGCTAGTGGCGCAGTTGCAGGAGGAACGGGAGCAGCGCCAACAGCTGGAGCTGAGTTTGGAGGACATGAAACGGGAGCGCGATCGCATCCAGCAAGAGTTATTGGCGGCGCAGGTCGAACGCGATCGCATCCAGCAGGAAATCCAGGCCGCCGAAGCTGCCCATCAAAAAACCCGCCTGGCGACCGACCTGGAACGAGCCGGGGTGGGTGCCCTGCACCAGTTCCAGTTTTCCCAGTTAGAAGCTCTGCTCTCAGCCGTTCGCGCTGGCCAAACCTTAAAAACAACAGCACCAGACGAGCGTACCTTCAGCCAATATTCCCTCAGCCCTGTGTTGGCCCTGCAGCAAATCCTGGAGCACATCCAGGAAAAAAATCGCTTAGAAGGACACCAGAACTGGGTTAAAAAGGTGAACTACAGTCCCGATGGTCACTATCTGGTCACTGCTGCTGCTGACGATACGGCCCGACTGTGGGACTTACAAGGAAATCAGCAGATCGTATTCCAGGGCCATAGCGATGAAGTCAACGATGCTGCTTTCAGTCCCGATGGTCAATGGCTTGCTACCGCTTCCAACGATGGCACAGCCAGGTTATGGGATTTACAGGGAAATCTACACCTTATTTTTCAGGGACATCAGGATTGGGTGACCACCGTCAGTTTCAGCCCTGACGGTGAGTGTATAGCGACCACCTGCAAAGATGGCACCGTTGGCCTTTGGGATTTACAAGGCCACCCGCTTGTGTTGTTCCAGGCCCATCAAGAAGGAAGCTGGACTCATCATTTCAGCCCAGCGAATCAGCTTCTGGCCACAGGCTCTGCAGACAAAACCATCAAACTGTGGGATCGAAACGGCAATCAACTGCAGGTGTTCCACCACTCGGCAGGAGTGTGGGCGCTTAATTTTAGTCCAGATGGCCGATCTCTGGCCGCAGGCACATACGACGGTGTTGTATGGCTGTGGGATTTGCACGACAGCAAGCTGCTGGCGGAGTTTCAAGGGCATCTCAGCGTCGTCATGGGGATCAAGTTCAGTCCAGATGGCCAGTTTCTTGCGACCGTATCCGGCGATAATACCGCTCGATTGTGGGATCTCGAAGGCAAGCAAAGAGCGCTGCTCCGGGGGCACCAGGATCAGGTCAGGAGCCTTTGTTTTAGTCCCGATGGCAGATATTTGGCGACCACTTCGACCGATCGGACGACCCGTTTATGGGATTTGCAAGCCAACCAACTGCTAGTCCTGCAAGGCCATAAAGCGGCCGTCAGCGGGATCAGTTTCCGGTCAGATGGAACGTATATTGCCACGGCCTCAGCTGACCGTACTGCTCACCTATGGGATGCCCAGGGCAATCTGCTGACCGTTTTCCAGGGACATCAACAACGGGTTTGGAGAGCGATCTTTAGTCCCGATGGCAACTATCTTGCCACGGCCTCAACTGACCGCACTGCTCGACTTTGGGATCTGCACGGCAATCAGCTAATCGTCTTCCAAGGTCATCAGCGTTGGGTGGGCAATCTCAGTTTTAGTCCAGAGGGTCAGATACTGGCAACCGCGTCCGGGGATGGTACGGCTAGACTGTGGGATCTGGACGGCCAACAGCTGGCGATATTTGAGGATCATCAATGCCCCGTTTGGGGAATTACGTTCAGTCCGAATGGACAGTCGGTTGCGACGGCTTCGACGGACTCCACAGCTAGAGTGTGGGATCTCAATGGTAATGAAATCGCTTGTTTTCAGGGCCATCAGGGGTGGGTTCATAGCGTCAGTTTCAGTCCAGATGGTCAACACCTAGCCACTGCTTCTAGCGATGGCACTGCAAAACTCTGGGATTTGCAAGGGAACGTTCAGGTAGACTTTTGCGGACATCAGAGCGTGGTTTGGAGCGTTTGCTTCAGGCCGGATGGTCAGCAGCTTGCGACCGCGTCGGCAGATGGCACGGCGAAACTCTGGGACTTACAGGGCAATCAACTGGCAGAATTTCAAGGTCACCAGGGATTGGTTTGGAGTGCATGTTTTAGCCCGGATGGACGGTTTCTGGCCACTGCATCTGCAGATTGCACTGCCCGACTGTGGCGCATTGAGTCCCTGGATCAATTGCTGGAGCGGGCTTGCGATTGGTTGCAGGATTATTTGCTGACGAATCCGCAGGTCAGCGATCGCGATCGCGCCCTCTGTTCTCTCCACCAGCCGACGACATAATTTCTCAGGGCACGACTTGGAAGGTTATTTTGAAAGCCTTGCTCCGCAAGGCTTTCAAAATACCTATTTTTCTGTGTTGGCACGAAAAAGTGAGGGTTAGCGCCCCCGATGGGGGCGCTAACCTTCCAAGTCGTGTCAGGGAACGATCGAAAAAAAACGCGATCGCGCCTGAAAAGAGAGAGCGCGATCGCGGTATGGGGTCGTGCGGATGAAACTTGATGAAACTTATAGTCTTTTAATATCTCTACTTAGCGTATTGATTTGTGAAGGCAACCAGGTCTCAGAGAGATCCAGCTCGTTTAAAGACAGAACACCTATTCAACGACTTTCAACAACCCATGCCGAATACCATAGAGAACGCGCTTAATACGAACTTGCTCGTCTTCGTCTAGCAAACCCTGCGAAGACAGAACAGAGGTGAGGTGATGGCGTTCGGCGCGAGTAATCGTCCGGGATAACAGAATTTGCTCAACTAATTCTGCAATGCGGAAGGGGGAAGAGATAGCCTGGACATTCATCATGGCGAATTCCTTGTTTATCAACAAGAATGTTTAACTTCGACACTACTATCGTGCTTCACAGCCCAGAACTTTCCCGTGATTGAATCCCTACCCATCCGGTGATGTTCATCGAAAAATTACGTGACTGCGATCGTTCGCAGTCGCGATCCAGATCTTGCGCGATCGCGATCCAGATCCTGCGAAGGGTGTGATTCAGATCGCTGGTCAGGGGTCAGGGGTCAGGGGTCAGGATAAATTCCCTTCCTTACCCTTCACCCTTTCCACCCTCTTCATTCTCTATTCCCTATTCCCCGTTCCCCATTCCCCCTCTATTCCCCGTTCCCTGTTCCCCGTTCCCCGTTCCCCCTCTATTCCCTGTTCCCCATTCCCTATTCCCCGTTCCCCATTCCCCCTCTATTCCCCGTTCCCTGTTCCCCGTTCCCCATTCCCCCTCTATTCCCTGTTCCCCATTCCCCATTCCCCATTCCCCATTCCCCCTCTATTCCCCGTTCCCTGTCCCCCGTTCCCCGTTCCCCCTCTATTCCCTGTTCCCCGTTCCCTATTCCCTGTTCCCCAGAACGTTATGATGTTCCTGAACAGCTTTTCTTGCTGAAACTGCAAGCAAGCCAATGGAACGGGGCGCAATCTTCGATCCGACTGGCATTTATCGATATTTGCTCTGGCGGCAATGGGCCAGCGATCGGCCAGCTGTCTGTTTTGTCATGCTCAATCCCAGTACCGCCGATGCGATCGCAGACGACCCCACCATCCGCCGCTGTATTCGCTTCGCCCAAACCTGGGGCAGCGGATCGCTGTTCGTTGTCAACCTCTTTGCCTACCGAGCCACCCACCCCAAAAAACTGCAACAGGCCCCCGATCCCATCGGCCCAGACAACGACCGTTACCTCTCGATCGCCCACCAACAAGCCAGAACAACAATCGCCGCCTGGGGCAACAAAGGCAGGATGCAGCAGCGAGATCGAGCCGTGCTGCGCTTATTTCAAGGTCAGGAACTCCACTGTCTCGGCACAACCCAGCACAGACAGCCCCGTCACCCGCTCTACCTGAACAGCAACACCCCGCTGATTCCCTTTACCCCCCCGCTGCAAACGTCACCATCAAAATCACCGACAACAACAAACCTGGACTCAACAGCAAAATCAACATAAATAGATCGTGAGAACTCATCTTGGCCTTCCTTTTTACTGGGCTAACGTTTTCATCAGGTTTTATGCCGACGATCTCGAACGGGCCTGAACTGCTGCCAGCACAGACCATTCTAACGGCTGCATAGCAGACAGAGTAGCAGTGATAGCAGATCTATTCTATAAATCAGGATCTGCAACCAGACTTTGGAGGCTGGATCGCTTCTATCCAGCCTCCCCTTCAAAGCGTTAACACCAGTAAATTACCCCGCGACCAGACGCAAACTGGCAAAGTGAAGAATTTGTTCCGGATTGTTTCAGCATACCCTCTGCCCTGTACCCTCTGCTCTCTGCCATAACGCTAAACGCGATCGCTACAAACAGTGACTGAGTGACTGAATAGACAAGACTCGCTTTGTCTTCATTCATCGGGTTGCGAACCAGAACGTGAATTAATTTACCTCCGAAAAGTAACACCTTGATACAGACGAAAAGATTTGTAGCGATTATACTGAAGTAACTACGCCGAAGTGATTCTACTGAGTTCGGTTACTCTAGTACCGAGGAGAGCAATGAACAGCAAGCGGAGTCTGTCATTTCTCCTCTTCTAGAACTCATCCTTATTGACCTTGGAAGATTGCCGACGGGAAAACTCCAATTCCCAAAAGCGGCAGAGTTTCAGTGCAGCTTTTTAGGCTCACAAGTTTTTTGGCCTTCGCAAACGACGAAAACTACCAGACGTCCTGACTACCCTTTACCCGTTCTGCCTCTCCAGGTAGAACTGCAATAGAAGTTGGGAGTCTGACTGCAATATTTCTTCGATCGCACAATATCGCTGCCGATCGCGTACCTGAGTTGATATATCGGGATAGCGATAGATTGTTGTGCCAAAAATGCCAAAACCTTCTTCCGATATGACCCGGAGGAATAAAACTACGATTGAATTCAACAATACAGGAGAGCTTGATGAGTACCCAATTAGTTGTCGATCGCAATCAGACCCGAAGCTATGACTACGATCCAACCCTACACATCGAATATCTGGTGTCTGCGTCGGAACGACCGATGCCATTGGACATGGTGGAAAGTCGATTCGATTATTTAGGCGGCCCTCCCCTGCATCTTCACCGGGAACAATGCGAAACGGATTATGTGATTGAAGGCGAACTTGAATATCATATCAATGGGGAGACATTTGTGGTTAAAAGTGGAGGATGCATTCATATTCCCAAACAAACCCCCCACGCCTCAATCAATCTGCAGTCAGAGCCTGCCAAGATCATCTCGATCCTTACACCTGGTGGGTTTGAAGGGTTCTTCCAAACCCTCGACTCCTTACCCACCGTCCGAGAAAATTTCGATTCGATTGTCAGCATTGCCAAGCGGTACGGTGTGGAAATTATCGGCCCACCGCTCGCCATCAGCCTTGGGTTAGCGAATGAGTCGTCTTGAACGACTTGGGAGGTTGGCGCTCCCAGTGGGGGCGCTCACCCTTTATCTTTGTGGCAGGTCTATACACCCCTTGGAAGGTTAGCCCTCTCGAAGGGGGTGAAACTTTGTTTTTCGTGCTAGCCTGCGAAATGGGTGATTGTGAAAGCCTTGTGGAGCATTGATAGCGTCATTGGTTTGGCTAGGTAGCGAAGCGTACCCATCCTACGTTAAGTCAGCGCCATCCCCCCCTACAGGTTCGTTGCGATCGCGCAATCTGGGTGTTTTGTAGGGGCACCCCTTGTGGGTGCCCTGCGGTCATGAGGATGCTGTGAGGCTTTAACTGCAATGGGGAAAGAGCGCAAACCAGTAGAGCACCATATCCCATGGAATTCGGAAAAATGCGCGAACCGACAGTACGACACGACAAAGCTTCATCCATACAAGGGGGACTGTTAACAGGCCCGAATGGAGTTGTGCTGAAAGTGGTTACAATTTGGATGAGGGAATATGATTCTGGACAAACAAAATTTATTACCTTGATGCTTGATAAGGAGAAGCAAGCATGACATTTGAACTCTTTTCGCGTGTGGCCTTGCGAGCTGATTTGCCAGAGCACAACTTGAAATCTGGTGATGTAGCAACAATCATAGAGCATCATCCGGTGTCAAACGGAGAAAATGGTTACAGTCTTGAGGGATTTAATGCAGTGGGCGAGACCGTTGCCGTCATCACTGTTGCAGAGTCGCAACTGGAACCGTTGACCCGCAACGTAGTGCTACACGTTCGCGTTCTGGAAGGAGCCGCATGATGCGGATGAGTACGATGCGTTTCTAAATCTCAAACACATAGGATCGATATTCAGACACCTCGTCCTCGATACCAGGTCTTCAAAAAAGGGTAGTCCTATAGGTGTAATGATTTTTGAGCGTGCGGGTTCCACCCGCACGCTCAAAAATCATTACTTGTTTACCACGACCCAAAAAAGGAACATCAAGCCAGCCCCAGGTTGAAGACGCAGCCCGATCGTCACCAACTGTTGCGCTGGGTGTCTTAATATTTGCTCCCAGATCCTGGGGGAGCTAAGTTCCATTGTCCAAAGTCCAAAATTAAGTGTCTGGGCAATTATTTTCGGCGTCAGTGCTGACACAATCCTCAAAACCTTTATGTACACGACTTGGAAGGTTATTTTGAAAGCCTTGCGGAACAAGGCTTTCAAAATAACCCATTTTTCCGTTCTGGCACGAAGAAATGGGGGGTTAGCGCCCCCGAAGGGGGCGCTAACCTTCCAAGTTGTGTATGTAATTGAAAGCGATGGTAGGAATTGAAAGTTTGTATCAGGCGAAAAAACTGCCTTCCCACGCAAAAATTACAGAAGGCAGATCCAGGAGCAGCAGAGCTTTCAGCTAGTTTTCTATGGGCAATTTTACGCCGTTATGGGAGCAAAAAAGTTCCAAACGGCATCAAAATAAACAAACAGCTGTCTGGGGCAAAATCATGTTATAGCTGCGTTTGGCATAACTATACAATTATCTTTCATCCTTAAAAATCAGTACCATCTCTCTAAAACATTCAGTTGCTAGAGCAATTGGTACTAAGGACTGAATTCTGTTACCGCAGTTGCAGGATCTTCGCAGTCACTGCCAGACTCTCCTCGTACAACATATCCCGGCCCCAACGCTGTAATTGTCGTGCCATCAGGAACTCCGCTCGTTCGTCAGACATCGGTGCGACCTGTTCTGTCCGACACGATTGGGCACTTCCTCCTGCCTCCATGCGCATACAACCAGTGGTTTCTGAACAGAGAATGGTGCAGCAGTCGGCCTGAGTATTCGTGGAGGTGAGACGAATCCCTACCAGATCGCCTGGTATCTCCCCCCAATCTGCAGTTGGAATCGCTGCCAGTTCAACTTCCACCGAACGCTGATTCGTTCCTTCAAATCTTATTTTTTTGAGATCGTAGTCACCGCCTTCGTCTGTATAGGCTACCGGATCCCAGCCGAGGCGACTGGCGATCCAGCCCAGAAACATTAATGCTTGTGCAGGATTCCCTTTTTCGTAGTCAATGGCAACCTGGTCAACTTCTGCCAGATCTGCACGCCGTTCGGGTGGATCGAAGGCAGCGGCGGTCAATTCCTGCCAGGCGGCGATGCGATGCCAGTTGAGATCGGCGATAAAGGTTTCTTCATCAAGCAGCTTTTGCATCCGCAGGAACTCGGCTTCAGGGTCGCTGAAGTAGCAGGAATCGAAGATCATGCAATTGCAAGAGGCGGCTAAATCTTTGAACAGTTCCTGTTCTGGATTGGGGGTCGCTTTCCACCACACCAGTTTGGGCAAATCGGGAATCATCAATGATTTCACCAAGCCGCCAACGCGCTGTAGTGCATCTTTGGTGCCGCGTAAGGTGATGTACTCGCAACAAATGAGGTTGCTGCCGCTTTTCTGGATCGGGCAGTAAGCCGAGACTTGGGCGGTGACGCCTTCATCTTTGGTGCCCAGGACGGGACAGAGGGTGATGATGCGGCAGGGGTTCTGGTCTGCGATCGCATCGCTAACGCTAAACCCGCGCAAATTGAGATTAGATGCTTTCTTCCGATCTGAGGGTGCTTTAGCCAGTTCTTCCCGCAGTCGGGCCAGGGTTTCAGGATCGATCCGCCCCGTAATCCGCAGCCCATAACTCGCTTGGGCTTCCCGAACGGCCGACTTGGTCAGCGGGCCATGGATGCCATCAATCGCACCATCATAAAATCCCAGGGCTGCCAGCAGTTGCTGAAATTCCTCTGGTTCGTAAACCACCATACTAAACGTGGTTGCCCGGGTCGCAGTGCCGCCATTGCCCTGAGTATGCCAGATACTGGTGAGTTCAGCTTCGATTTCGTCCAGGGAAATGTCTTTCGGTTTCTGGAGCGCAACAATTGGTGTAGTCATAGGTTCTGTAAAATAGAGGAGTCAAGGGATTATAGGGAATCGGGATTGGAGATTGGTTTTTCTGTGTGTAGTCTAAATTTCTGCGCTCATTACCGATTGCCCAGTATCGGTTCGGCTACTGGCGATTCAGAGTCGGCGCCAACGGCGACCGTCCCGGTTGATGAGAAATTCTGCTTCTGCTGGTTCCCATGTGCCGGCCTCGTACAGGGGAATGGCGTCTGGCGGTGCGGGTAGATCCCAGACATTGAGGACTGGTGTCAGGATGCGCCAGGATGCTTCTACTTCATCTCCTCGGGTAAAAAGCGTTTGATCGCCTAACATACAATCCACCAGCAAGCGGCTATAAGCGTCTGTATTGGCCTGACCAAAGGCTGCTTCATAGCGGAAGTCCATATCCACTGAACGAGTTCTTAAGGCTGAGCCGGGTGTTTTGACCTCAAAGCGCATGGAAATCCCTTCATTAGGTTGAATCCGCATTGCCAGGACGTTGGGATTGGCTTGTTTGGCAGCTGACTGAAACATCAGATAAGGCACCTCCCGAAACTGGATGGCAATCTCAGTCACTTTTTTAGGCATGCGCTTACCTGTACGCAAGTAAAAGGGAACGCCTTTCCAGCGCCAGTTGTCGATCGACAGCTTTAAAGCAGCATACGTTGGAGTTGTAGAATCAGGATTCGCTCCTTCTTCCTGTCGATATCCTGGGACCTGCTTGCCTTTCATCCAGCCATTGGTGTATTGCCCCCGAACCGCCGATCGTTCCAGGTTGTCTAGGTCGGCCAGGTGGGTAGCTTGAATGACTTTGACTTTTTCGTTGCGAACCGCATCGGCATCCAGGGAATTTGGCGGTTCCATCGCAGTGAGGCAAAAGAGCTGCATTAAATGATTCTGCACCATATCGCGCAGGGCCCCTGCTGATTCGTAGTAGCCTGCTCGACCTTCTAGCCCGACGGTTTCAGCTACGGTAATTTGTACATGGTCGACAAACTGGCGGTTCCAGAGCGGCTCAAAAATAGCGTTGGCAAAGCGGAAGACCAGCAAATTTTGCACGGTTTCTTTGCCCAGGTAGTGGTCAATGCGATAAACCTGTTCCTCCAGGCAGACCTGTTGCACCACCCGATTGAGCGCCTTAGCCGATCCCAGATCGCGGCCGAAGGGTTTTTCAATTACCAGGCGATTTTTTCTGGGATTTTCCAGCATGCCAGCCGATCCCAATTGCTGGATTGCCACTGGGAAGAAGCGCGGGGCAACGGACAGGTAAAACACCCGGTTGCCTCGAGTGCCTCGCTGTTCGTCGAGTTCTCCCAAAAAGGCTTTGAGTTTTTGATAGTGGGCTGGGTTGTCCATGTCACCGGGGCAATAAAACAACCCTTTGGCGAAGCTCTGCCAGACTTCTGGCGATCCCAATCCACCCCCAAACTGCTCAACCCCTTCGCGGGAATGTTCCCGGAAAAAGTCATGGCTCCAGTCCCGACGCGCAACGCCAACAATTGTCAGTTCGGGCGGCAGCCGGCGCTCTAGATGCATCTGATAAATGGCGGGGATTAACTTGCGTTGGGTCAAATCTCCCGACGCCCCAAAGATGACCAGGATTTGAGGCTCCGGCATCCGTTCTTGCCGCAAGCCAACGCGGAGGGGATTTTCGAGTAGTGCGGTCATATTATGCAGGAGTAAGTTGTTTGATTTTCAGCACCAAAGAATTCATGAGAGCATCGAAGGGTTTGATGAATTTGTCGATCCCTTCTTCCAGCAGTTCCGTCATGACTCGATCCAGGTCAATGCCAACTTCCGCCAGAGTATCAAGGGTTTGGATGGCGTCGCTGATGTTGGTTTCGATGCGGTCGGCAACGTCGCAGTGATCGGCACAGGCTTCGATGGTGTTGGGCGGTAAGGTATTGACGGTATCCTGCCCGATGAGTTCGTCAACGTACATGACATCGCTGTAGCTGGGATTTTTGGTGCTGGTGCTGGCCCAGAGCAGGCGCTGGACTTTGGCTCCTTTGTCTGCCAGGACTTGCCAGCGCTCGCTGGCGATGATGTCTTTGTATTTCTGATAGGCGATCTTGGCGTTTGCGATCGCAACTTTTCCTTTCAGGTCATTCAGTTTAGCGAGAGTTGCAGCTCCACTGGTTTCAGCCAACAGGTTGTCAATCAACGCATCCACCTTGCTGTCGATGCGGCTGAGGAAGAAACTGGCAACAGAAGCAATATTGCTGATGTCTTCACCCTTGGCGGCGCGGGTTTCCAATCCCCGGATATAAGCCCAAAAGGTATTGACATAGCTGTCAACCGAAAACAAAAGCGTTACGTTAACGTTAATCCCTTCACTAATTGCCTGTTCCACTGCAGGTAAGCCCTCTGGGGTACCTGGGATTTTAATCATCACATTCTTGCGATCGATGGCTTCAAAGTAGCGGCGGGCTTCCCGGATAGTACTTTCTGCATCGCGCGCCAGACTCGGGGGAACTTCAACGCTCACATAACCATCAACTCCAGCTGACTCTTCATAAACTGGCATGAGAATATCGCAAGCATTGCGAATGTCATCAAAGACAAGCGATTCATAGATTTCTTCAACTGGGTGTCCGGCTCTGATCCCCGCTTCAATATCGTTGTCGTAGATGGCATTCCCCGCAATCGCTTTTTCAAAAATCGCCGGGTTGGATGTGATCCCATGGACATCACGATTGCTAATCAGCTGTTTCAACTCGCCAGACTGGATCAGGTCGCGGCTCAGGTTATCCATCCAGATACTCTGACCATAGTCTTTAATGTGCAAAATTGGACTTTCTGCGATCGCGCTCATGTATTTGCTCCAATCTCAAGTGTTTATCCAACAAATCGGGTATTTTGAATCCCAAGCATCCTACAAAACGATTTTGGTTTGCAACAGACGGAGTGCGTATCAGTTCACCAAAGCCTCAGTTTCTCGTTCTCGCACTCGTTCCTGAATAAATGACTCCACCAGGGCAACGTCGTCCTGACTACCAATAATGAGCGGCGTACGGCTATGAAGCTTATCCGGCACCACGTCCAGAATGGCCTCCATACCATTGCTAGCCCGGCCTCCTGCTTGCTCGATCAGAAATGCGAGGGGAGCAGATTCGTATAGCAAACGCAACTTACCTTCCGGCTTTTTCACAGTTCCTGGGTAGAGAAAAACTCCCCCTTGCATTAAGATTCGATGGAAATCTCCCACTAAGGCCCCGCTGTAACGTCCCGTATAGCCCTCATGGCGATGGACGTAGCGAATGTAGTCCCGAATCGAGTCATCCCATTGCCAGAAATTCCCCTCATTAACGCTATAGACTGGCCCATGTTCGGGAACGCGGACATTTTCGCTAGACAGGATAAACTCACCCAGACTGGGATCGAGGGTAAACACATGAACGCCTTTGCCAATCGAGTAGACTAGCATGGTGCTTGGGCCATACAAGATATAACCTGCCCCGATTTGCTTTCGGCCTGACTGGAGTAAATCTTGAGCAGAGCCATCCTCGTCGTTGCCCTCTTGCTGTCGGATCGAAAAAATCGATCCAACATTCAGGTTGATGTCAACATTGGAAGAACCATCAATCGGATCGTAAAGCAGTGTATAACGACCCAAAGGACAATTCTCTGGGATGTAATAAGGTTTCTCCATTTCCTCCGATGCCAGCCGACAGACCAGACCGCTTTGCTCGAAGACGGAAATAAAAACCTGGTTTGCATAAACATCCATTTTCTTAACGGATTCACCCTGCACATTTACATCACCGGTAAAGCCCAGGGCCCCAGCCATCAGGCCAGCGCGGCTGAGATGACGGGAGGTCAGTTTGCCAGCCAGGGCAATCCGGTTCATTAGCGCGCTCAGATCCTGCGCATCTGGTGAGAAACTCTGCTGCTGCAACACATGGCGCGATAGGGTTGTGCAGTCCCGATCTAAGACATATTGCTGAGCCGGTGGTGGCTGTACTTCAGTCACGATCGTCACTCCCTTTCAATCTGCTACTTGCGTTTGGACTCGCCGACACCAGTAACTCCAATTTCTATCTTAGGGAGGCATTCCCAGAAGCGGGCGGAACTTTAGATGAACTATAGAAAGAGTTAATGATTGGCAAATTATTTCATCCTAATTGCATCCCGAATCCTTAAGAAGGAGGGGGCAAGATCGCAGTTGCAAGATGTTTTACCCCAACACTCTACCTGTGCAGCACGGACCATAAAAGCCTCTGCAGAATTGTATCTTGTAATACATAGTTTTAAGCGTTTTGAAAATATTGTTCTGACAGGTTTCAAGGTTTAACAACCAAAACTGAGTTCCTCTTCCATTTCTGGGTAGGGGTAAACAATCCACATCTGGAGGACTACCCCATCTCTGAAATGGGAGGCAGGACAGATTCATGAGCGGGATTGTTGGCTCGTATCTCTTTTGTATTGATTTGTATTGAGCCTGCCTCACTTTTCCCTTTCTGATACGTTTCAGTCCTTCACACCTTGCAGCTTCAAACCCAATCGATATTTAAGTAGAGGTTCGCCATCCAAGATCGTCAATCTAAGATCCAAGCTTGACAGTCTGCATCTTTTACTTGACGGTCGGCATCTCTTAATTGAATGTGAGGGCTACCGTTGATGGCATCATTCTGATTTAGACTGATTGACGGTTTATTCGTAATAGCACTTTATTGACAAAGAGGCATTCATGGGAGAACACAGGCGTATTGGCATCCTGACCAGTGGAGGAGATTGTGCAGGCTTAAATGCCGCAATTAGAGCTGTTGTTCACCACGCGACACGAACCTATGGCTGGGAAGTATTAGGCGTGTGTCGGGCAACTCAGGGATTGATGGAGCGTCCGCCTGCAGTGATGAAGCTTGATATTGAAAAGGTCGATCCGATGTTTACGCTAGGCGGAACGATGTTGGGAACTACCAATAAGGGCAATCCCTTTGCCTTCCCCATGGCAGATGGAACGTTTTGCGATCGCTCTGCGGAAATTGTTGAAGCCTATCATTTATTGGGACTGGATGCCTTAATTGGCATTGGCGGCGACGGCAGCCTGGCGATTCTCCGGAAGCTGGCCCTACAAGGGAACTTTAACCTCATTGGCATTCCAAAAACCATTGACAATGATGTCGATATCACTGAACGGTCGATTGGCTTTGACACAGCAGTGAATATTGCCACTGAAGCCCTCGATCGGCTGCAATTTACAGCGGCCAGTCATAGTCGGGTCATGATCTTGGAAGTGATGGGTCGCGATGCTGGACACATTGCTCTAGCAGCAGGCATTGCAGGAGGATCCGACATTATTTTGATTCCTGAAGTCCCTTATACCATTGACCGGGTTTGCCGCAATATCAAAGAGCGTCAAGCACGGGGCAAAAACTTTTGTCTGGTTATTGTTTCTGAAGCTGTTTGCACAGAAACGGGTGAGCAGGTAAAAAACACGGATCTATTGGGGCAATGCAGACTGGGAGGCATTGGCCAGTATCTCTCCGAGCAAATTTCTAGTCGCATTGGTGCAGAAACTCGAGTAACCGTTTTAGGGCATCTGCAACGGGGTGGCAAACCATCGCCTCTGGATCGACTGCTCGCTGCAGCTTTTGGCGTTGCAGCTGTCGATTTGATTGCAGACGAAAAATACGATCGAATGGTCACCTGGCAAGATCGACAAGTGATGAGTGTTTCGATCGAAGAAGCAATTTCCCGCTATCGTGCGGTCGATCCTGACGGTACGTTGGTCAAGACCGCACGAGCAATGGGCATTTGCTTCGGGGATTGAATTCACAGGTAAGGAAAGACAACCATGCCTTTCCTTACCTTTTACGATCTGTTATCTCGGGGCTTGGCTTTATTGACCCGCAGCTGACGCCCCATCCATTCTGCGCCATCCAGGTCAGAAATCGCTGACTCTTCCTCGGCTTCGTCTGACATTTCAACAAAGGCAAAACCGCGCATGCGACCTGTTTCCCGATCGGTGGGCAAAAAGACCCGCTGGATGGTGCCATACTCCGCAAATACTGTCCTTAAATCCTCTTCGGTGGCTTGATAAGCCAGATTTCCAATGTAAATGGTCATGTGTCGCTCAAGATGTAAACGAGAAGTTAAAGCTCAGATTTAAGCCCTGTTTATTTTAAACGCTTGAGTTTTCCTGTAGGAAAATTTAAGAGACTCAAAACAGACAGGGCTTTTCAGCTACCGATCGAACTTTATAACCTTTATCAGGTTTGAGTTGATGGTCCAGAGTTGAATTTTCGAGTTCTGTAACCTCAGTTGAGGTATCAGAGGTTAGAATTCAGTCTGGTGATGCTCCTGAACTAACAGGTTTTGCAATATCATAGCTCATGAATTTCAATCTGACAGTCATCTGCCTTACAAAGTCTATTTCTCTTAATGACCAATTGTTAGAGCGTTTTACTTGAAAAGATGTCATTTTTGTATTGCCGTACAGTTCGCTTTCGGGATACAGATGCTGCTGGGGTTGTTTACTTTGCGAATGGGCTGGTGATGTGCCACGAAGCCTATGAAGCCTCGCTGGCGTCCGCAGGCATCGATCTGAAGACATTCTTTGGTCATGCTGCTGTTGCGATTCCCATTGTCCATACCAGCATTGATTTTTTTCAGCCCATGTTTTGTGGGGATTTGCTGTCAATTCGTTTAGCTGCCCAAAAGTTGAGCGAGCACCAGTTTCAAACAAATTATCAAGTGTTTTCTGCAGACGATTGCTTGATGGCTCGTGCGATCGCAAAACATGTCTGCATCGATCCTGCTCTCAGATCCCGTGTAAAGCTGCCTGCCGAGATGTGCCATTGGTTAGAGCTGACAAAACACGAGGAATAGTCAGGTCGATGGCAGAAGGTTTCACCCTTTCGATAGGAATTAGAGCACCAAAAGCCCTCCATCTGAACTTGATATCGCAACAGTCACGCTCGAGTAGGATGGCAGTGGTCATCATTTAAGGAACACAACCTGGAAAGTTATTTTGAGATCTCTGCAACACGGGGGTCTCAAAATAACCTATTTTTTAGCGTCAGCACGAAGTAACAAGGGTTAGCGCCCCTTTCGAGGACGCTAACCTTCCAATTCATTTCCCTAGCGATCGCTACCCGTTAGGACAGACAAAATTGAGCGCGCTTCGTGCGCTCAATTTTGTCCTGAGCAATATGACTGCTGCTATATATCCGAATTTGAGAGCGTTGGGGCTTTTGCTGTTTTGCCCAAATACGGGGGCGCTCAGGAGATCGCTACGAACCCTGCGCTTGCGAGCCATTTGCAGATCCGGGCAGGACGGGTTGCCGTACTGCACTCCGGAAGCGCTCGACGCTATCGCTGTAATCGATGGGCAGCACAGAGACAATATTTTCGTGGGGACGGGGGATAATGACCCAAGTCTCCAAAGTGGCTCCATAAACATTTTCCACCGCTGCAATTCCAGCATCCATTGCTGCTTTCACTTCAGAAACATCGCCACGGATATTAATCGTGAACCGGGCACTGCCTGCTCGAATGTAACCAACAAGCGTAACGCGGCCTGCCTTGACCATGGCATCTGATGCGGCTACGATTCCTGGAAAACCCTTTGTTTCAAGCGATCCGACTGCCTCCTCTGGCATCGCTGTATCTCCTTTTTCAAAATCCTAGTTAAGTTCCCAAAATTTATTGTAGAGGGCTTCGTTCCCTATGCTGGCAAAATTGCGGGATTATGTTTACACAACTGCGCTTTTACTTGCAATTGGCAAAGTTGGGATTCAGGGGGCCTCATATCATGTTTTGTTGATTGCTCCCAATAAAGCGAGTCTGGTTAAGTAGGTTGGGTTGAGGCCACGTAGGCGCAAGCCTTCTCGCAGAGTAACCCAACATCGAAAGACTTTGTGTTGGGTTGCAGGGCTAGCGGAAACCCAACCTAAAAATTAGTTTCAATTTTGCTAACTTGATATCAGCATCGCTTACAAGCCTGGCAGTACCCGGAAAGGTTCGGAATCTTCTGTGTAGCTAACGGGCAAAATAGAGACAATATTTTCTGGCGGATTGGGAATGATGTAATGGCTGATGATGGCTCCCCCATAAACTTTTGCTGCTGCTTCTAGGCCAGCATCAACAGCGGGTTTAACTTCCGAAACCGAGCCACGCACCGCAACAAAAAATTGTCCTCGTTCTGCTTTGTCAAAGTAAGCCAGGGTGACGTTGCCTGCTTTTACCATGGCATCGGCGGCGGCGAGAATGGTCGGAAACCCTAATGTTTCAATCACCCCAATCGCTGCGGGCATCGCTCTTCTCCTCGATCGATTTAAACTTTAATTGAACTGGGCTCTGCGATCGCAGCAATAATCCGTTCGCACCCCGACACTGGCTGCGACCATTGATAATGACATTCTTTCGGGTCTCCCCAGCACAAACGCAAATACAGCTCTGTGCGAGCTGCATCCACTTCTGCCCATTCTACCTGCTGAGACAGCTGCTCAATAGATTCCAGGGTCGTTTTTTGTCGCTCATCTCCAGCGTGCCAGAAACTCATTCCTTGAGTTGCCTGATACCAGAACTCTAGCACCGACTCTTTGGCAGCCATGAGAATTTCGCGATCGCCCGCTACAGCCACCAACTGGGCGTGCAATTCTGGGAAATAGATCGCCTGCCCGCCAAAAGTGCAGCTGCGCCAGATGATGCCTGAAACCCGATGTTGATGTTGATAGCGGTGAATCTGATCGCGAAAATCCTGGTAGGCAAAAACCTTACTTAATCGACCTGGATCGAGGGCTTTGGCTACAGCAGAATTATTGAGACGTTTGGCAGGTGACAGCAAAACCCGCTCGCCTCTCCAGGTTGCCTGGAGCTCTCGATCCAGAATCTGAATCAGTTGTTCAGTCGTATAGCTCATCGCTCGATTCGAACAGCAACGGGCAACTATACAGGGGAGAATTTGCGATAGACCGTTTAGTCAATGTAGCCCATCAGTGTATTCAAATCTTCAGTGCGATCTTTGACAACTGGCCGATTACCAGGCAGCGGGGAAGGCTCGATCTTGAAAATGGGAGCTCCTTGACGGCCATCCCTAGATAGCTTCATGGGAGTTGGGCGGCGCTGCACTAGGTTGCGTCTCGGAACAATCTGTCGGTCTTCTGAAGCCATTGGTCATCTCCATCAGCTTAACTAAATCTATTTTACTCAGTTGCGGGGGCAAATTTGCTCAGAACCTCTCATGAATTGAATAAGGAGTGCTCATTGGTAAGGGGGAGAAAGGCAGAAGGCAGGAGGCAGAAGGCAGATTAGGAAAGGCAGAAGGCAGGAGGCAGAAGGCAGGAGGCAGAAGGCAGAAGGCAGATTAGGACAGGAGGAAGATTGAGGACAGGAGGAAGATTGAGGACAGGAGGAAGGGGAATGACACAAGGATGCAGGGTGTGGGGTAAAAAGGTTAAGAGGTTCTTTATTTTGGCAATTAACATCTGAGTCCCTTCAGCTCTTTAACCTGCTTGCGTTCAAGCCTGACACCTGACATCTGCTATCTGACACCTAATCAACAATGAACAATCAACAATGAACAATCAACAAATCAGAGTCGGTTTAGTGGGTACGGGGTATGCAGCTAAACGGCGGGCAGAGGCACTGCGGGCAGAGGCGCGATCGCGTCTGGTTGCAGTGGCAGGTCATTCCCCCGAAAATACGGCTCAATTCAGTCGGATTCATGAAGTGGAGGCGAGTGCATCCTGGGCAGCATTAGTGGAACGAACGGATCTGGATTTGGTGTTCATTGCAACGGTGAATCGGGAGCATGGCGCGATCGCGCAAGCCGCACTACAGGCTGGCAAACATGTCGTGGTCGAGTATCCCCTGGCGCTGGATCTGACCGAAGCGGAGAGATTGGCTGCCCTGGCTCGGAGTCAGAAGCGATTGCTACATGTCGAACACATTGAACTGCTGGGCGGTCTGCATCAGGCCATGAAACAACACCTGCCGCAGATTGGAACACCCTTTTACGCCCGTTATGCCACCCTGAAGGCCCAGCACCCAGCGCCCCGTCGCTGGTCTTATCACACCGAATTGTTCGGTTTCCCACTCATGGCTGCCCTATCCCGTCTGCGTCGTTTCATCGATCTATTTGGTGCAGTGACGAGCGTTAGTTGTCAGGAACGCTATTGGATGAGGGACAGGGATGGAAAAATGAAGGCAGAAGAAGAGAGGCCCAGTAGCAGTGAAAGTAAGACTGAGGAGGCAAAATATTATCGGGCTTGTTTCTGTAAAGCGCAGCTCCGTTTTGCCACTGGGCTGAATGCGGATGTGATTTATGGCAAAGGGGAAGCGATCTGGCAGGCTGAGCGCTGCTTTGAAGTCCATGGCGCTCGTGGCGGCTTGAAGTTTGCGGGCGAGCAGGGACTGTTGTTGCAGGCTGAGGAGACTCTCCCGATTGCGGTGGAACGGCGTCGAGGATTGTTTGCCAAAGAGACAGCCCTGGTGCTAGCACATTTGTTGGAGGAAACGCCGCTCTATGGCTCTCTGGCAGATAGCCTATATACCTTAAGAGTGGCAGATGCGGCCCGAATTGCAGCCGCCACAGGCCAGGTTATCCATTTAGGATCGCGGATTGATGGATACCGAAATTAGCAAAAAGGATTGAGCAACGGGATGCCGCAGCCCTCGAAGTCGCGGCTATTACGCGTGACGATGGTGAGTTTGTGGATTTGGGCGGTGGCAGCGATAGTCATATCGGCCTGGGAGCGGGGTTTGCCTTGCCATTGCAGTTGGGCGCGCAATTCGCCAGCACGTTGGGCGACTTCGGCAGCAATGGGCAGGACATAACAATGGGAATCCAGAAATTCTTCAAACCAGGCTCTAACTCTAGGGTTGGGTTTCCAGGCTAGACCGTAAAAGATTTCTTCCAGGGTAATGACACTGAGTGCGATCGCAGAAACATCTGCTGCCCATTGCGCCACGCCTGGATTGGGATTCGGGTGCGACAGCTCGCTGATTATGCTGGTGTCACAGAGGAATTTCGCCGAGATCATGGACAAAAAGATTGGGTCGGTTTTGACGGGCAGGGAGTTCGAGGCTATAGTCTTCTTCAGCACAGAGATGGCGAAGATTAGTAAAGGTATCCGCTAAGGAAGTGAGTTGTTGCTGCTGTCGCCAGCGCAAAAATTCCTGAAAGAGTTCAACTTCCACAACAGCAGCAACCTGCTGCTGCTGGTTATAGATAGACTGAGGTTCCTGCATCGCTGCCTGAAGCAGGTCTGGAAACTGTTGTGCGGCTTCAGCGATCGTCCACTTCACGTTAGGCGGCCCTTTTGCTCAATGATTTTGCTCAATTAAATTAATTCATTATAGTCAACTGAACTTGGATTGACGATGTTGGAGTGAGAGTGTTCCCCTCAAACGCACAATGACTCCCCCCGGCTCAGAAATTGCAGTGATGGGGGACTGTCTTTCAAAAGAGAGATCAGAATATCCGCTTCAGAATCGTAGTAATAATGATTGTGTCCTTCATTTAGAGATCCCGATATACATTGCGACGATGTCGCACATAACAAATCAAAATGCAATTCGCGTCTGGATCGATGGCGTAGATGATACGGTAATCTCCCACACGAAGGCGATAGAGTTCTTCAGTCCCTTTCAGTTGAATAACCCCTGAGGGGAGAGGCTCCTGGGTTAATGCACCAATTCACGTCATAATGCGATCGCGATTTTTCTCTGACAATTTGCGCAAATCTTTCTCAACAGAAGGCTAAAACGCAATTTCATAGGTTGTCATCGCCATTCAGCCTTTTTTTATCTCTTCTATGCTGATGGGATGTTCAGAGCGTCGTTCAGCCACAATTGCCAGATCGTGAAGGTCTTCAAGCAGTTGCTCGTACTGTTCAATGGATAAAATCACGGCGGTTTTAGTGCCGTTCGCATCTACAACGTACTGTTCTTGGATTGTACCCATGACTGGATCGTCCTTATGGATGAGAGGAATTGAGTTTTCTATTCCATTATCAATCGTCTTCGTTGGCTTGAATGACACTGCACTTCATGCTTTCCTAAACGACATAAAATCTCATTCATCTCACTCAGCAGGTAGGACTCAGCAGGTAGGACTCAGCAAATAAGATTAAGCAAACATCAACCGACCTTTAGGGTCTGGAATCGAGCGTCCCAGCTCTTGGGCGGTCTCAATTCAGTCTTGAATGACAATTTCGGCATTTTGCACCGCTTCCTGATAGGTCGCACCCTCTGCTGCACAACCCGGTAGCTCTGGCACCTCAGCGATAAACGCCCGATCTGTCTCGCTCCAGTAGAGTAACCATTTCATAGCGAATGGCCATTTTACCTTCCTCAATCGTTGCGATCTGATTCATCAGGGAGGGCGAGAATTTCGTCTTCAAGCAGCTCTGGCAATTGCTCGGTATGAACGTGGAGATGGCAAATAGAACCTGTGAGTTCAGCCAGAATATCGCCCTTCTGGTCATCGGTTAGATTAGCGAGCTTGAGTTGGCTCAGCAAAAAGACGACGTTTTCGCATTCTTCGCCCAGCTCTGTTAAAAGGGTAGATAAGGTGGAATTGACCTGTAAGGGGTGCTGGATAGTGGAGATCATTTGCCTTGCCTCAGCGGATTAAACAATTGCCACTTTGAGGCATTGAGCCATTCAATGCTAATCGGTTCATCCCGATCGTCATAGCTCACAATCACTCCCCCCGGCTCAGAAATGGCACTGCTGGGGGGACTGTCTTTCAAAAGACAGATCAGAATATCCGCATCAGGATCGTATTTAATGTTCATCAGGTTGCAGGTGAGGCATAGACAGTAAGCGGTTCATCTATGGAAAGCATCAGCTTTTCAGCAGGAACAGTTTCCATTGCATAGGTTTTGCCCTGGGCATCGGCAAAATCTACCAGATAAGCCCGATCCTCAAAACCCATGAGAATCGTACCCACCTGTCCCGCTTGCAGCACAATAGGTTGGCGGGTTTCTTTATGAATGGCCTGAATTTTTTCCCTCAAAGCAACAACATCATACTCGTTTAACATTATTCTCTTATCCTTGACCGATATCTCATCCTCTATCCAGAAGGAAATCATGGGTGTTGGCTGTCTCGTGCGATCGCCTGCGCCACATGTTGACGAATGTTTTTTTGTCGGGATAAGGAACAGTGGCAGGTAAGGCACCGCGAAACTGACTCAGACGTCTTCGTTTGCCTGAATGTAACTGCACTTCATGTTTTTCTAAACGCGACAAAATCTCATTCATCTCACTCAGCAGGGAGTAATCAGCAAATAAGATGAAGCAAATAGAATTAAGCAAATAGAATTAAGCAAACATCAACCGACCTTTAGGTTCTGGAATCGAGCGTCCTAGTTCTTGGGCGGTCTCAATCCATTCTTGAATGACAATTTCGGCATTTTGCACCGCTTCCTGATAGGTCGCACCATCTGCTGCACAACCCGGTAGCTCTGGCACCTCAGCGATAAACGCCCGATCTGCCTCGCTCCAGTAAAGAATCATTTCATAGCGAATGGCCATTTTGTCTCCCCATTTGATATTTCAGAATGATAGTCCGAACTTGTTTGACCTGATAAGCTTTTGCCTTTCCATACCTGGGTTGAAGGTTCAGAATTTCCTCAACACCTGTTTTTGAAAAAATATGATGGCTGCCGCGAACCCGCCGCTCAAAACCCAGACTGAGTAACAGCTGGCATAGTCGGTCAAAGGGGATATTCGCATCAGAGTTGCCCGACAAAATCATGACCAGCAATTTATCTTGCTGGCTCATTTAATTTTCTCCTTTACTGTCGATCCCCGCTCTATCCATCCTAAATGTTCCATGTCAGAATTTTAGTTAATATTCCCGTGTCCCTTTTATTTTACACCTTGAATTTTGAATTTTGAACTATAACTATTTTTCCTGAGTCCTGCAAAATAGTGTTATGGAACTGCGCTCAACTGTCCCAGTTCAACGCTCACGGCATCAAAACGGTTATCGCCGGGATGGTAGGAGAGAATTTCCACACCGATTGGCTCCCCTGTTGTTGAGTCCTTAATCAGGATGACTCCATCCCCAAGCTCAGTGCCGATCTGCTTTTTCCTCGGCGGTTGCCAGAATACCGTTAATAATTCTGTTTCTGGTTCGTAAAAGACCTTTACCTGGGCCATATTGCTTCTCCTTCTTTGATTGCATCGGTTTGATAAGCCGTGATTAAGAACCCCTCTCCATTTAACCGTCGCGCTACAGCAACAACCCATCGTTTTTCCGGGCGAACCAGATAAAACAACAAAACATCCCGATCTCGCCTGCTACGCCGCATTGCAGATCGCTGGCATAGAGGGCAAATAGCGCCGCCAGGGCAGCCGCTTCTACGAGTTTCATCTGGCCAGCGTCGTCCTCCAACGCCAATCCCTGGTCGCCGCCACCATGACCGCTGAAGTGAACGATGTTGGGCGTGCAGTCCAGCATCGCCCGTTGAACGTCCTGGGGCCGCACAGCCACTCGAGTCACCAGGCGGAACCGATCGCGCCAGCGCGATCGCGCCATCAATCCCGCTTCAATTTCGCGTCGCTCTTCGGCCAATCGCAACCAGGAGGTGCCCTTGGGATTGGCACTGAGCAGTAAAACCGCGATCGTCTGTGGTACCATTGCTGACTTGCTTTGACTGGGGGGAGGCTACCGTTGACGGATCAAGGAAACGAGATAGTCGCGCACTAGCTGATAGCGGTCGGCAGGAACTTCCGGCACCAAAAAGACAAACCCTCCACCCACCAGGATTTCCAGCACCAAATCGAGGACTTCAAGATCTGCACCAGTTTCAGCTGCCAGCTCTGCCCGAGTCTTAAGGGGACGGATGCCAGTCTCGTCAGTGAGGGCGTACAAGACCTGTCTGGCGGTGGCTTCATTCTCTGGACCGCAATCCTGAATCGCCCTCTCCAGAAATTGCTCCACCAGTTTTTCCTTCGCGCCTTGCTGCTGATACTGGGTTAGGGTGGTGATGCCGTTCGCTTGGAGCTGGATCCCGACAATCTGTAATTCAATGGGTTGGATGTCTCCTTCCTCGCCTTGCAAATCCTGAACCAATTGCTGGATCAGTGCCGGTTCCAGTTGAAACTTGGAGGCATTGGTCAGAGTCTGAATGGCGCGTTCTGCATCTGCTGGCGAGAAATTGCCTAAATGATAGCGGATGTCTTTATCCAGGATGTTGCTGTTGATAGCGGCAGGTTGCATCAGACGCTCGAATTCGAGCAGATAATGGAGGTAATCTTCTCGCAGAGAAAGAATAACTTTGACGAAGGGAAGATTCAGACAGGTGTTGAGAAATTGATAGAATGGCAACCTTGCTGCCTGGGTGGTATGGGTGAAGAAAAAGGTCTCGAACTGTTCGAAGATCAGCACTGTCAGACGATTGCAGTCGGCATTTTCTTTGAATTGGGCGACGATGGCGTCCATGGAGTCTAAGACAGGCAATATGCCCGCTGTTTTGGCCACCTGCAGACTGTCGCTGAATGCTTCCGCCAGAGTTTGCTGCCAGCGGTTGTAATTTTGTACGACGACTGGAATGGCGAGGCGATCGCCAATTGCCTGTTTTTGCAATATCGGTACCAGTCCGGCTCTGATAGTTGAGCTTTTCCCCACCCCTGAATTGCCGTGAATGACGGTCAGGGCACGATCGGCGCGGCCGATGCGCTCGATCAACTGCTGCAGATCGTGCTGACGACCAGACACAGCAATTTCTGGGGCGACTGTTGTCTGAAGCGCAGCCCCCGGAGCTGGAGGGGCTACATGGTGCTGAGGTTGTAGGGGAGCGGCACCAATGAAGGTACGGTAGCCATATTGATATTCAACGGCGCAGAGGTCTTGTTTGATACGAAAAGCTTGACGATAGCGACCCTGTTTGAAGTAAAGCGTTCGCAAGGAATTCAGAATCTGAATATAAAGCTGCGGATCGCAACTGGGGTCGCTGTCTGACCGGGCTTGTTCCAGGTGGTGGATGGCGGCGTCGAGCTGACCGCGATGCTGTTGCGATCGCGCCAGCAAGAGGTGGTATTGACTGCGATGCTGGCAGGGAACATTGACTTGCGATGCCAGCATGTCCAGGGACTGCTGGGCGAACGAGTTGGCCGCATCCCACTGCGATCGCGCCAGGGCTACACTGGCTAAAAAACCCCAATCCTGGGCGAGCTGAATCTGGCTACCATAAATCTGATGCAGGTCTTGCGAGCGTTCAGCCACAGATTGCAGTTCATCCCAGACTTCTAGATGCTGCAATGCTTCTCCTAACGAGCTGATAAAACGAGCAACCAGATCGGGGCGCTCCGCTTGTTCGAAGACAACAATGCACTGCTGGAAATACTGCCGGGTTTGTTGCCAATAGCAGCGATTTTCAGACAGCTGCCGCTCAGCGAGCCGACGATAGCACAAGCCAATATGGTACAAAAGAACTCCCTGTCTTTCTAGCAGGGAAGGAGCTTGAGATTGAGGAAGAGCAGCAGAGCAGGGGAGCAGGGCAAGGAAATGCTTCCTATTTTTTTCCTCTGAAAAGTTTCCCCGGCTGAGAGGCAATTTTCCGTTGCCATTACGGCGATTTTCCCTTGCGCCATTGCTAAAGGCTGCTCCCCTATCATTCTTCGCTGCTTGTTTCCAGAATTCCAAACTTTCTTGATAACACGTCAGGGCTGATTCAATCTGGTCGTTGGCATAGTCGTCTCGTCCAAGAACAAATTTAACGCTGGCTTGCAACGCTGGATCGAGAGATTTTTTCTCTTGAGTGATATCTCGAACAGCAGCTTCCAGTTCGAGGCGATGGCGGCAACCCAGGGCTAGATTCAAATCGGCATTGTAGAGGAATTTTCCTCCATCTGCTGCTAGAACCGCAGCAAAGAGATAATCAGCGCTCTGGCGCAAAAAGTCAATCAGGGTGTCAGTTGCGATCCCAAATTTAATTGCAGGGGCAGCCCAATTTTTGAAATCTGGAGCAAATCGAATCAACTGATGTAAAACTTCATCTGTTACCCACAACACAATAGGAAATTGGAAGCTGATCGGAAACTGATCTCGCTCCCGATTCGTCGAGGCAAATAGATCGTCCAGAGCAGCAATAGACTCTAATCCTAGAATTGTTAGTGCGAGTGGATATTCATCTCCGATAGCAGTCTGAATTGCGGTATGAAGAGCAGGCGTCGATGGAGGCAAAACGAACTCTCGGATTGGGATAGCTGCAACCATTTTCAGTTCCCGTAATATTCTTGTGCGCAGAAACCCGTAGTTGCAGCGAACCAGAATCAGAGCAAACTGATCTTTAGACAGCACAAGCGCCCGTGCCAGCTTGTCCAACGAACGCTCGTTGTCAGTTGCAATACTTTCTAGTGCATGGGGCCTATTCCTAACATGAACTGTCATGTCATGTCCTCAAATGTTGCTGAAGCTCTCCAATCTCTGCTCTCACGTTATCAATGTCCAAGAGCGGGTTGTGATGCTAACCCTATAAACCCTGTTTGCGACCCGTAGTTAACAGTATTGAACCGTTGCTTTTTTCCATCAAAAAAATCCCCTCAAAACTACTATAGCCACTCTGAACCCATAGCTATCTGGGATGAATTGAAACGTTACGCCACATTTAGTGTTGTAAGTTCAAAGGTTTTGGCCAAAACGCGCTACTCCTGACTTTAATCTATCCTTCTCAGGAATTTTAATCAATGCCTGAATTGGGACAAACCCTGATGTTTTGCGATCGCGTTCCCCTGACATCAGAATGTAGCCGGAATGGCCAACTGCTTCGCACGTCAAGCATCATCCTTTTGGCTGTTGGTCTGACGATTCTGAATTGAAAGACATAGATGCATCAGCAGGAGGCCAAATTCTGACACCTGCCCCCTGCTCCCTGATCGCTCCAGCATAAAAACTGGGTAGGCTCCCAATAAGACACGGTGAGAGCATAATTAACCATGAAAAATAATCATTGGATGCGATGCTTCCTGAGCATCGTAGCAGTCTTGCTTGTTTCTTTGTACGTTCCGACTGCATTAGCGTTCTGCGGATTCTTTGTTGCCAAAGCGGATGCGAAACTCTACAATTCGTCGTCGCGAGTCATCATTGCCCATAGCGGCAATCGCAGCGTCTTCACCATGGCCAACGATTATCAAGGAGACGTGCGCGACTTTGCCCGGATTGTCCCTATTCCAGTCATTCCAACCCGAGAACAGGTTCGCATTGGCAATCCTGATATTGTCAATCGGCTGGACGGCTTCACTGCGCCTCGATTGGTGCAGTACCTGGATGAACCCTGTCGCGAGGAATATGGAGGTTATCTCGCGATAGGAGGCACGATCGCATTTCTGAGTCTGTTTGGCTGGGTCGTTTGGCGGTTGAGAGGGCTAGCAGGTTTACTTGAAGTGCTGATTGCGCTGTTCATTATTGCCTTGTTAACGGTAATCTCGCTACCCTCCTTTATGACTCAGGCCAACAAAGCCAGACAGAGCCTCGATCGGGCCGAAACTGTGGTTGTTGAAGACCAATTTACGGTCGGCGAATACGACGTCGCTATTCTCAGCGCTGAACAGTCGGATGGGTTGACTGACTGGCTGCAGCAGAATGGCTATAACGTCCCTGCGAATGCCAAACCCATGCTCCAGGATTACATTGAGCAGCAGATGAAGTTCTTCGTCGTCAAAGTTAATCTGGACGCCTTTGACCAGGAAGGATTTGGTTTCCTCCGTCCGATCGTTCTTGACTACGAATCGCCCAAGTTCATGCTGCCGATGCGGTTGGGGACGCTCAATGCCAGAGCCGATCAAGATCTGATTATTCACATCCTTTCCCCGGTCAGCTTGGCAGAAGTTGCCAATTATCGCAATGTACCTATTCCCACAGACTATCAGTCCCGTCGTCGGCGACCTTCGGGAGAAGAATTGCCTGCGTTTATCAAAGCAGATTTTGGGGTCTTCTATGAAGCGATGTTTCAGAAGGAATATGAACGACAGGGGAAAAATGCAATTTTTCTGGAATATGCAGGGGTTACTGGGAGATGCGATCCCTGCTCTGCTTCACCCCTGACAGTAGAAGAATTGCAAGCGGCAGGAGCATTTTGGGTCAATCCCAATGAGCGATGGTCTGACACATATATTACCCGCCTTCATGTGCGGTACACTCAGGAGAAATTTCCGGCAGATCTGTTCTTTCGCGAAGTCGATCGAGCAACTCTGCTCGATCGACTCGGCCAGGCCTCAAATTACATCTCACGAGGCGGAGCGTTCTTTCAGGGACGCTATGTCGTTCGTCAGACAAAAGGGCCTGCTTTCTGTCTGGCAGGATTGGGCTATCGGCATTCGCTGCACCATTGGCGGCGACAGTGGGCAAGAAATCTGGCACGGTTGACGGGTTGGGAATTCAAGGAGATTCAGGAAAAAATGAAGGCTAGGCGTCTTGCAAGCCGTTCGAGTTAATCTACCGGGTTCAAAGGTAGAGCATTAGGAATTTCCCCGTTTTGCGCTCTACCCCTGAATTCCTCGGTAATCCTCCTATAGGTAAGGATTTTTGAGCGCACGGGTGTAACTCGCGCGCTCAAAAATCCTTGCTTGTTTACCACGACCGCATTTCTCTACCCAATCTTCACCAAAAGCTTATATCCTTCCCACTCAGAGATTGATACACTTGACAGTGCCGATCTCATTGACCCATCAGGAAATTGCCACTGTATGTCCTACGAGCGAGAAAAACAGATTGCGATCGCAGCCACCCGCGCTGCTGCCGAACTATGCGAGCGAGTGCGTCGGGAAATAGTCCCCGAAGCCATTGAGAAAAAAGATCGCAGCCCCGTCACCATTGCAGACTTCGGGGCCCAGGCATTAATTTGTCGATCTCTGGCAGCAGCCTTCCCCGAAGACCCAGTCGTGGGAGAGGAAGATGCTGCCGAGCTACGCCAGTCTGCCATGGCCGCTCGTCTAGAGCAAGTGACCCATTATGTCCAGGCCCTTGTCCCAGATACAACTCCGGACGCAGTGACGGATTGGATCGATCGCGGCAATGGCAAAGTCGGCCAACGGTATTGGACGCTCGATCCGATCGATGGCACCAAAGGCTTTTTGCGGGGCGATCAGTATGCCATTGCCCTCGCCCTGATCGAAGCTGGAGAGCTTAAGGTTGGCATCCTTGGCTGTCCAGCGCTGGCGTTTGGCTCTGAAGCCCCAGGATTTCTTTTTGTCGCTGTTCGAGGTCAGGGCGCAACCCGAATTTCACTGGCCAGCGGTGAATCTGAATCCATTCGCGTCGCCCGCCCGGATGCGGTTGAAGAACTTCGCTTTGTCGAGAGTGTCGAGTCCTCCCATGGCGACCAATCGCAGCAGGCTGCTGTCGCAAAAGCAGCAGGCATTGTGCAACCTTCATTACGGATGGACAGTCAGGCCAAGTACGGTGCTGTAGCATCGGGACAAGCGGCACTCTATCTGCGTCTGCCGTCACCCAAAACCCCTGACTATCGCGAGAATATCTGGGATCATGCGGCTGGTGCTCTTGTGGTGGAAGAGGCAGGGGGTCGTGTCACTGATATGTACGGCAAACCGCTTGACTTTTTTCAGGGCACAAAGATGATGGACAATCGCGGCATTGTTGTCAGTAACGGTGCGTTGCACGAAACCGTCCTGGCGGCGCTGCGCGCATCGTCAGAGACCTGAAATTCTGTTTTCGCGATTGCTTCAGGGCTACCCGCTCGCAAAACTCCTGGCAGGGCTAAAGCTCTCACTACGGACTCATTGCTCTGCTTCCAGGGTTGTATAGCGCTACGCGCTGTTCATTGGTCATGGTTAATCGTTCATTGAATACTCTGAAAGCACAGCATATCAAGGTTTTATAGCGTTCTGTCTCCGTTTCGATCTGTGTCCTAACCCAAATGCGTAGTGCTATATTGCTCAATCGACCCATTAATCACTAAGCCCCTCTTCAGCAAAACTTCTGGAAGGGCTAAAGCCCTCACTACGGAGTCGTTGCCATGCTCCAGGTTTTGTTAAATCCTTAATCGCAGCCGACGGAAGGCGCTTTCTGGCCAATCAGTGTCCTGGCGGTGAAGGGTTCGTCCAGATTTAGGGGTTGAACGACGATTTCATTGGCATCGGCAGGTTGCTGATAGTCGCCCCAGGCATTTAGTCGCCATAGGTTAGGTGCGGTGTCCCCTCCGAATTTTTTGTCAAAACAGTAGGGGTTTGTGTCCCCGTGGATCAATAAAACGGGTTTGCGGGGTTTGCCCCGCTCGCGAAAATTGGCAGCATGGCGAATCAGCTGGTTGCGGAAGTCAGCGAAGGCATCGCAGTTGATGCGGTTGAAGGCGGTGCATGCGCCGCTACCCTCAGGCTGGGTAACATCGGCTTGGGTAACGATGACGACGGCATTGGCTTTGACCTGGCTTGCCTGGGTGAATGCTTTGTCTAACCAGACTCGGTTGGCTTGATCGCGGGCGTCGACTAAGGCTAACGCAGCTTCAATATCGTCCAGCAGAATCTCCTGACGGCCATTGTTGGTGCCGACGATATGAACTGTCGCAAAAAGGATACCATTTTGCATCCAGCGAGCATTCTCCGGGTAGTTGGGCTGGCGGGCATAGTCCCAGCTGGCGGGCAAATTCAGCGGCTTGTCGAAGAAAAGACGTCGCAAGAAGTCGAGTCTTTCCAGTTCTGAAACGGGTTTTTCAATGCTGGTGCGATCGCAATCTGTCCAGTCATTATCCCCTGGTGTAAAGAACACTCGACCCGGACGCAACCTGAAGATATCATCCCGGCTTGCAATAAATAGCTCATCTGTGCAATTCCAGTGACCTTGTTTGAAATCGCCATAATGAACCACGAAGGGAGGGTTTGCCTTAGTAATGGCTTCAGCGATCTCACCTCTGAGCATTTGGGTCTCTCGATCCGAGTACGGCAGATCGCCAATGGCAATAAAACGGAGACTCGTAGCATCAGTTGTAGATAGGATTGAAGATAGGGTTGACATCGCTATAACTTCGCGAGCAAACAGGGTTGGCATTGCCACCAGCCATAAGACAAACGCCAGAGCAAAACTCCAAACTAGCTGATTTATCTTCATCAACGATTTCTCCATAGTTCGTTTCTGCATTAGACCTGTCCGAGAATTGGAGTGGAAGTCCCCCTCCGGGGGACTTCCACTCCATTTTCCGAATGAGTCTATTGGGAGGATTATGCCTCAATTGAGCAAGTCATGCCATTTTGGATTTTAGATTGCCGATTTTGGATTGAAGAAAGGCTGACTGGGCAAGCGTCCCATTTGGGCAGTCATTCTACCAATTTCATCAGTTGCATCTCCAAGTCAAATGGATATCAATTGAAAGATCCATTCCCTGACAATCTCCTCTTTTTAAAACGAGCTTATACCATTTTGGATTTTAGATTAGCGATTTTGGATTGGAGAAAGCCTTGTCAGTCAAGCGTTCCGCCGATTTTATTGCTTGCTTCTCCCAGTCAAATTGGTATTAGCAAAATCAGCAGCGTTGGTTATTTATCGTGATGGCTCGGAATCTGGGACCGAGGATCCCAGGTTCCGAGCCATCACTCTATTGACCAATACCCAATGAGCTGAGTCAGGTGTATCGCACCATGGAAATAGATTAGGACAGGATGAAAGGTTCACAACCAAATGTAGCCAACCTTTCCCTTCTGCCCTCTGCCTTCTGCCCTCTGCCTCCTACCTCCTGCCTTCTGTGGCTGAATATGTCTGCTTACAGCTCAGCCAGGAGCGAATCGTCTGGCAACTTACTGACATCAACCAGCTCTGGAGTAAGCTCCAAGTCGTAGGCTGTTTTGGCGGCAAACTCCAGGCTTTCGTAAACATTCATCGAGTTCTCTCGATTGAAGACAATCTTTTTGTTGTCTTCAATATCTAGCATTCTAATACCATCTAGTTGTCGGCTCGCTTCCGCTGGTTCAATGGCTAACCGTTGAGCAATAATTTCAATTGCCTTTTCATCCCGGTCTTTAATCAATTTAGTCGCCTTATCGACAGCCCTTAAGTAAGCCGACAATTCAGGTCTATGGGCTTTCAGCATTTCTTCCCGCACTACATAACCATCGGGAATAATGTTGGTTCCTTTGCTGGTAAAGATAATTTCCCCCTTTCCTTCCCTGGCTGCTTTGCTCAAGAACGGTTCCCAGGTGACGGCTACATCCACATCCCCAGCGGCAAAGGCAGCAGCAGCCTCAGCAGCAGGCCGATCGATAATCTTGATGTCGGCCTCGGTCAACCCCGCTCGATCGAGATAGAGACGCAACATTAAACTTTCGATCAGCAAATCCTCCCGTGCCACGGTTTTCCCTTTAATGTCTTCGGGTTTGTCAATGCCGCGACCCAGAATGCCATCGGAACCATCGGAATAGTCGCATAGCATGATCAACTTCAGGTCTGAAGCGCGATTAGACATAGTAACCAGGTCTGGCACTCCAGTCAGAATCAAATCCAGATCTCCTTTTAAAAAGTCGGCGTTAGATTCGCTCTGAACCTTAAAGACGTTTTCTTGAACTTCGATCCCTTCGTCCTGGAAAAAGCCCATTTCGTAGGCGACGTACTCTGGGCCAAATCCTGGCCAGGTGGGGACGCCAACCTTGAGAACTTTAGCGGCTGGCTGGGGTTGTGCTGCTACATCAGGTACTGCACTTTGGTGCAGATTGTATGCGATCGCAAGCACAAGCGGAATTAAAAATAGTAACGATAGCGAAATGAAACGTTTCTGAACTCGCTTCAACATTTAGCACCCTCCTAAACGACGATAAAGCAACAGATCGGGTCGGGAAACTGCAAACCAGACTCAATCGCATTCATGGCAAAAACTGGATATATCTCTTCTGGGTAACACCTTGTTTTAAACTCAGCCCTTCGTCTCTCATTTTTGCATGAGTAGAGACAGTATTAAACAAGACTGCGATCGCGCCTGGGAAGGTTAGCGCCCCCTTCGAGGGCGCTAACCCTTGTTCCTTCGTGCTGACGCTAAGAAATAGGTTATTTTGAAAGCCCCGCAGCGCGGGGCTTTCAAAATAACCTTTCGATTGTGTTGTCAACCCAAAATCGGCTGCCCAACATTGACTGCCAGACAACTAGAATGCTATCGCACTGGAATCTCAATTAAAAACTCTGTTCCTTCACCTGGAGCGGAGTTGCAGTGCAGATGTCCTCCATGTTTTTCCGTCACAATCTGGTAACTCAGTGACATTCCCACCCCCCTGCCCTTCCTTAAAGGCTTGACGGCCAGGAACGGGTCGAATAAACGCTGTTGTAGAGTTTTAGTCATCCCAGGGCCATTATCTGCAATTCGAATTCTGACCCAATTGGAATCAAATATTTCAGTTCGAATGAGAATGGTTGGAATTTGCTGAGACTGGGAAATATATTTCCCTGTCTGCAAGGGAGGATTAGGAGATGCTTTGGCCTGGCGAAGGCTAATATCGCTCTCGGCAAGACTATCGATGGCATTGATCAGGATATTCATAAAAACCTGGTTCAATTCGCCTGCATAGCATTCTACTTTGGGTAAATAGCCATAGTCCTTCATGACCCGAATCGCTGTCCGTCCCGGTTTGGCTTTCATGCGATTGCCTAAAATCATCAGCGTGCTGTCAATGCATTCATGCAAATCGACTGCTTTTTTCTCCGCTCGATCGAGTTGGGAGAATGTCCGCAGCGAGCGCACAATGCCGCAGATCCGATCTGCCCCAGCCTGCATAGAAAACAACAATTTAGGCAGATCGCTTTTGAGAAATTCCAAATCGATCCGTTCCATCTGCTGTTGAATCTCTGGACTAGCTTCATGAGGTTCAGTTTGATATAGCTGCAACAACTGCATCAAATTTTGGATGTAGCGCGTCGCATGGGGAAGATTGCCTTGAATAAAGTTTATGGGGTCATCAATTTCATAGGCAACTCCCGCTACAAGCTGACCTAAACTGGCCATTTTCTCGCTTTGGAACAATTGAGACTGTGTTTGTTGCAATCGCTGCAGCGTATCAGCTAATAGCCGGGATTTTTCTCGTTCTTTTGCTTCTGACTGCAATCGTTCCGCAATCTGAATCTTCAATTGTCGGTTTAACTGACTGAGCTGGTTGCTTTCCAGGATTTCGCGATCGCGCAGTTGTTTCTTTTCCAAACAGGCATCGATCCTGGCCTTCAGCTGTACCGGGTTAAAGGGCTTGCTGAGATAATCTTCAGCACCTCGTTCAAGACAGATAACAATGCTATCAAGATCGTTCAGGGCTGAGATCACAATGACAGGAACGTGACGACAGACATCATTACTTTTTAAATGTTCCAGAACCTCATAGCCCTTCATGCCTGGCATTACAATGTCTAACAGAATCAAATCGTAGCGTTCGGTCTCGACCATCTCTAACGCCTGCTGTCCGCTATTGGCCCTCGCAACCTTATGGCCATGCTTGGTCAACAACCTGGAGAGCAAATCGCGATTTGTTTCATTGTCGTCGACGACCAAAATCTTCCCAGTTGGAAAGCCTTGCCCATAATGCTGAGTGTCTTCCAAATATCTCAGAGTGCTAATCACTTCTTCCGCTAGCGCAGAGGTCTCTGAATTGTGAAAGCGGAGATTGAGCATCTCAGTTGATGTCGTCTCAGTTGATGTCGTCTCAGTTAATGTTGTCTCAGTTAATGTCGTCTCAGTTAATGTTGTCTCTACAGCCGCCAGATCGGGTTGATGCAACTGCTGTTTTGATAAAGTAACAATATCATCAATCAGCGTTAGCAAGTGATTTGCAGCACTATGGATTTTGGTCAAATCGGCAACAATCTCAGACGGAGCTTCTTCTAACAGCAGTTCGCAATAGCCAATAGCTGCATTGAGCGGCGTTCGTAGCTCCAGACGAATGGTTCTCCCAAAACTCGCAATATCAAGTTGGAATGAACTTGTTTCCAGTTTGGTTGGATCCAGAATGGTATGGATAAGGGATAGCAATTGCGTACCGCACAAATGAATTTTTTGTAGATCGGGAATAAATGCTGTACCCCCCTGATCGGCTAGCTCTTCCAATAGCATCTCGCTGTAACCCATAATTGCATTCACAGGGGTTAGCAACTCATGCCGCAAATTCGCCAGCAATATTTTTTTTGCGCGACTGTCTGTCAGCTTTTCGAAAATTCCCTGACTCATAACCTTGAAGTGCTGTCAATAATCTTAGCTTTCCCCAAAATCTCAAATAAACCGCGTCCATGTTGGGATCTGGAGTCTCCCCCCTAGGGCTTTTACCCTAACAGGATTGAGCAAGGGAAATAGGGCAGAAGTTTCTGTTGGTTACAAATCTTCAGCTTTGAAAAGCGAATCTGCTGTTGACAGAAGTCGCTCCCCTGGTGCAGGTTTAGGAAGGGTTTTGCGCTGGAATTGCCAATAATGGGGATACGCTCGCAAATTCCCTCATCTTTTAGCATAATCTTCTCTACCTTATCATGGCTGTTCGATAATGCGCTCATTTATACGCAGATTAAGAGGTAAAAATTGCTCAGGGAGATGAGAAAGACCAAAATGCGATCGCGACTAGAATACCCATTTATCCTGAATGAATCAGCGACCAACATCAGAATTTTTCATTCTGTATCCCCCATTACAGAATAGATCTATCTTTAGTTATCCTAAATAAAGGACAAACCCTATCTATCCTGAAAACTATCCAGAACCTCCGTCCCTTTTAAGCCATAGGTGGGTTGTCCTGCGATCGCAATCCAATGACAGGGATTTCCTACCTGAGACAAAACCCCAGATCCAATCAATGGACAACATCTAGATAGGCTCACTGAATTTCCTGGAATAAGGTTCAATGCGCCTGAAATTCCACATTTGCTCTTTATCAATATTCCCTGTTCCTTGGGCCAGATTCCTATGGCTTCTTTTGACAAGAATTCAGCAAACTCAGATCGGCCCGAGAGCAATACTCATTTGCCAATACAGGGTAGTGACAACACCACTAACCCACTGGAAGGATTTCTTGGGTTATTAAATGAATTGGGCATGGTTGCACCCCGATCGACAGAAAAACTGCATCCCTCCCCTGTAGACCAGTTGTCTGCTGCAACCTCCGAAGACTCCAGGCGCGCTGTTGAACAACATTCTGTAAGGGGAAACACCACCAGATCTCCTTTAAAAACCGCAGCAGTCCATCCGCCTCTACCTGTTCCTTCTGATGCTTATTCCCCTGCATCAGTTTTCCTCAACCCAACTCCCGATCGCTCAGCAGCAGCCAGCCTCGTATCCGACTCTCACAACCAACCCTTGTTAAAAGAACCCACAAAAGCACCAATAAAAGAGCAAACAGCCTCCCACAAACCAGATCGCCCCATTCCTATCGAAATTTCTGCAAATGAAGTTTCAGATTTGTCTCCAGACGTTCAAAATATGCAGCAGCACCAACAACGCCCTCTGGCACCCACAGCTCAGACTACCAAGCCAAAAGAAATCGCCGACTCAGCAGATAATTCCTTCAAGCAATTGCAAGAATTGCTCATTGGATCCGAACTCAGCAAGCAGCACCAGCAGTCGGAGACCTTGAGTCAAAAACTTGAACACCTAGAACAACAAGTTGCTGATTTATCTACCCTGGTTGGGCCTGGCTTAGAACGAGGGCAACAACAAGCTGCCACTTTGACCCAAAAGTTAGTCGCACTCGAACGGCAGATCGCCAATATTGCCGCGCTGATCGGCCCCGGATTAAATCAGGGACAACATCAGGTTGCCACTTTGACCCAAAAGTTAGTCGCACTCGAACGGCAGATCGCTGCTGTTACAACTCTGATTGGTCCTGGATTACATCAGGGAGAATCCGCCGTTGCCCTTCCTTCTGCCACCATTGAACTTGGCTCTCAGACCAACGCCTCAACTCCAGCTAACTCCAGTCTGGGGCAAGGAAAAGCAGAAGCTTCAACCTTGACTGGCTCCAGTCTGAATCAGGGCAAGCAACAGGTTGCTACCCTGACTGAAAGGCTGATGGACATAGAACGGCAACTCGCCGCTCTAGCGCAGTTTTTGGATCCAGCCTATACAGAACAATACGAACAAATTGAAGCTCTGGCCCAGCAGCTGACTGAGATCGATCGCCAACTGACCGATCCGCAAGCGGCAATCGCACGATTGCTGCCTGCGATTGTTGAAGTACTGAGGCTTAAAATTGCCAGCTCTAAAGCGGAAATTTGCCAGGTGCTTGCCCCCATTATTGATGAAGTCATCGAAGGTAAGATTCAGCTGGACAAGGAGGCAATGGGTTCAGCACTGGCCCCGATTATTTCAGAAGCGATTGTTCAGCATATCAGCGAAGCTCCACAGGATGTGGGTCGTTCAATTGGGCCAGAAATTGCAGTGGCCATCCGCGAGCAAATCCGTTTGGACCGAGACGCGATCGCAAGCGCGCTTGGCCCCGAGATGGGAAAAGCTATCCAGGAACAGGTAAGACTTGAGCGAGATGCGATGGTAGATGCCCTCTATCCTGTCATCGGTAACACGATCACTAAATACCTCAAAGAAGCGATCCGAGCAATTAACGAAAGAGTAGAAAATGCCTTCAGTCCAGAAGGTATTTCGCGTAAAATTCGTGCTACAGTTCAAGGCGTCTCCGAGGCAGAACTGATTCTTCAGGAATCCGTACCCTTTACCGTTAAAGCCATTTTCCTCACCCACAAAACCTCCGGCTTAGTCATCGCCGAAGCCCAGCAAACTGGCAACCAAGAGCTAGAGTCCGATATGATAGCCGGAATGCTAACCGCAATTCGGAGCTTCGCCAGCGACTGCATTGTTCAACCTGGCGAAGTATCAGAACTAGGTGAAATTGACTACGATAAATACAAAATTGTCATGGAAGTTGCAGGGTATTGCTACCTGGCAGCAGTGCTGGAAGGCGAACCCTCCAAACAATTCATCCTCAACCTCAGACAAACCCTGGGCACGCTCATTCAAACCCATTCCAAAGCCATTAAATCTTTCGATGGCGATCCAGACACTGTTCCCCAGGCGATTCATCAGCTGCTGGAAACATTACGAGATGGCCCTGCAAACCCCAAAAAACGAAGGCCGCCTCTTCTTCTCTTCATTGGGGTTGGACTGCTCAGTCTGATTTTCATTCCATTCGGAATGTATGTAGCAGAACGTCGCATTGAAGCAAAAGCAAGACGGGCGATCGCTGCAGATCCAGTACTCGCCCTTTATCGTCTCAACGTAGATGCCCAGCGAAACACCTTAAAATTAGCAGGGCAGCTTCCCAGCTCCAAGCTCCGAGAGAAGGCAGAACGGCTTGCCCAAAATGTTGCCCCCAACCGGGAAATAGAGAACAACATTATTTCAGTTGAACTCCCCCCCGATCCAACTCTAATTGCCGCCGAAATAAAACGAGTTACAGCCATCCTGAACCAAATGGATGGCATTCGTATTGTTTCTCAATACAAAGCTGGTAAAGTGATTGTGGAAGGAACAGTCCTTCAGCCTGATGATGCGGGGAAAATTGCTCAAGCCTTTGCTCAAATTCCAGGAGTAGGACTCCAGGCTGTAGTCAATACCATCCAAATACAGCAACTTGCACTTGCCACGCGCATCTACTTTGATGTGGGGTCTGTGAAGATAGCCCCTGTTGATATGGAAATCAAAATCATTCCTATCAAGCGATTTTTGGACCGTTACCCGGAAACCCACCTGAGGATTGTCGGCCATGCTGATCTGAGCGGTAATGCTGGCGAAAATGAGCAGCTAGCGTTGCGACGAGCCAGTTTGGTCAGAAATGCCCTGGCAATGCAAGGGATCGATCCAGAACGAATAGAAATCATTGGCACCCGAATGTTTCCTCCCGGTATTACTCCAGATCGAGCGCTATGGTTAAGTCGATGCGTTCGATTTGAACCCTTAACTCCTGTTGTGCGAGGTCATTGATTGTGGCCCCAATTTCGAAGAAAATCTGTCTCATTGGTGATTTCGCTGTTGGCAAAACTAGCCTGATTCGACGATTTGTGGAACGTCAGTTTGAAGACAAATATCTTTCAACGGTAGGTGTAAAAATTTCCCGGAAGTCCGTTGAGATCGATCCGGTACAACAAACAGAAACGTTGAAACTACAGCTATTAATCTGGGATATAGAAGGCAGCACCAAATTCAAAGGGATTGCCCCCAGTTATTTGCAAGGAGCAAAAGCTGCAATTGTTGTTGCTGATGCAAGCCGTAAAGAGACGATCGATCACTTATTGAATCACATCGATCAATTCCTCTCCGTTAATCCAAAAGGTTTACTGGCTGTTGCCCTGAATAAAGCAGATCTGGTTGATACGGAAACACTAAAACGGTTGCTCTCTATCATTCAGTATGGAGACCGAACTGAGGTTTTAGGGACTTATTCAACCTCAGCAAAGACAGGTCAAAATGTTGATGAGATTTTTCAAAAGCTCGCGTACGAGATTGTAAACCGCTAAATTTTCAAAGCTGGAAATCAGCGAGATCTACATTTTTCAAGGATTTCAGCCAACCTATTCTAAGATTTAGCTTAGAATAGGATTTAGAGTCAGTTAAATAGTCGATTCAATCTCTACCCTCTAACAATTGGAATCGCTATCTTTAAAGGTAGGTATTTCCTGGATATTTTTACAAAAGTAAGAGACTCTCCATGAACCCTCTGGCAAAAAAACTCCTGACTGTGCGCAGCACAGAGTATTTGAGCCTGGATAAAAATTTTGCGATTCTGGAAGTGTCTCCTGGAATCCAGCGCTTTGCAGATGGTTCTGCAAACATTAGCCTGGGCAGCGATATTCGTTCCAGTTTTCCTGAACTTATCGGGATTGAAGATACTTTATTAGAAATTCTTCAGGAACCAGAGGCTAATTTTGAGTTAAAAGGGATCCGTCGTGCTTTAGAGAATGGTTCTGCTCTATATTTCGATCTTTACGTTGTTCAATATCAATCCATTGATGATGTTGGAAACTGTTTAATTGTTTTAATTGAAGATGTGACAGAAATGATGCTTCTGCAGCAAGCATTGTTTCAAAGGGCGAACGAATTAGAATTATTGCTCAGTGCTTTGAAAACTTCTAAAAATTACATTAATAAGATTATTGTTTCCATGAAGGATGTGCTTTTTGTAACAACAGATTCAGGCAAGATAAAAACAACTAATCCTGCAGCAGAAAATTTATTTGGTTACAGCGAAGCAGAATTGCTCGATCGTCCCATTAGCATGATTATTCCTGACACCAGCTTTTTACAGGAATCTAGCCAGCTTGCCCGATCTGCTGCTCAGGAAATGTTGCAAAGTGTAGAAGTCAATTGCTGCAACAAATCGGGAGAAGAGATCGCAATTGAATTTTGTTGTTCAATCATTGAAACAGAGCAGGAGGGAACGCAGAATTTTGTTTATATTGGTCGCGATATCACCGAACGTAAGCGTACAGAGGCAGCACTGCGTTTAGAAAAAGAAGAGTCAGAGCGACTGTTGCTGAATATTTTGCCCCTACCGATTGCTGAAAAACTGAAACAGCAGCAGGTTTCTATTGCAACTCACTATGATGAGGCAACTATTCTATTTGCAGACATTGTTGATTTCACAGGCTTAGCTGCACAACTGTCCCCGTCAGAGCTGGTTGATTTGCTCAATCAGATTTTCTCAGCGTTTGACCGATTAGTGGAGCAGTATGGTTTAGAAAAGATTAAAACGATTGGTGATGCTTACATGGTGGTTGGCGGTTTGCCAATTCCCAGCACCGATCATGCTGAAGCGATTGCTGACATTGCTTTATCAATGCAACAGGAAATTGCTAGGTTCGAAAGGAGCGATCGCAAGCCCTTTTCCCTCCGCATTGGCATCAATACTGGCTCTGTAGTAGCTGGAGTTGTAGGACTGAAAAAATTTATTTATGACCTCTGGGGCGATGCGGTCAATATTGCCAGCCGTATGGAGTCGCAGGGACAGTCAGGGGGGATTCAGGTGACAGAGGCAACCTACGAACGCTTAAAAGACAAATATATTTTGCAACGACGAGGCTTGATGCACATCAAAGGCAAAGGTGAAATGACAACCTATTGGCTCAAGGGTAAAAAGACACAAAATGAGAGCTAAGCGTTGCTGTCTTGCAAGCTGGAGCGAAGAGAACGTTAAATTTAGGGTGTTGAGCGCGATCGCAACCAAAATAAAACGAATCAGAATTCCTATTCTTTACATATCTGAATTAAAAGATTCAATCTGCAATTGAAGTCAGATGATCTGAAATCCTCGCAAAGGATAAACCAGGGTGGCCAAAATGAATCTTCTCTTAAAAAAAATCCTGACCTCAAGGAGCAAAGAATATCTCAATCTAGATAAGAACCTGAAAATCTTAGAAGCATCAACTGGAGTAGAACGATTTGCCGATCGGCCTAATGAAGTCAAAAAAGGGAACGATATTCGTCTTAGCTTTCCTGAACTGATTGGTGTTGAAGACATTCTGCATTCTATCCTGCACAGACAAAAAGATAGTTTTGAATTAAACGGTATCAGTCGTTTTATCGACGACGATCGTCCACTGTACTTCGATCTCTACATCACTGAAGGCATCAATCAAGAAAGATTAGAAAGCTGTTTGATTGTTTTGATTGAAGATGTAACAGAATTGATGGTTGCGAAACAAGCTTTAGTACAAAGAGCAAGCGAAGCAGAACTTTTACTCAGTGCCTTGAAAGCCTCTCGAGATTATATTGAAAAAACGATTCAATCGATGGCAGATGTATTGCTTGTTACGACAACTTCAGGGAAGATAAAAACGATTAATCCAGCAGCAGAAAACTTGTTTGGTTATCGCCAGTTCGAGTTAATCGATCGGTCAATTTCGCTGGTTATTCCTGATGAAGACTTCCTTCACCAATTTGAACAAAAACAGCAATCCTTGCAGGAAAATAATTTACCTCGTATAGAAGTTACTTGTAAAACTAAATGTGGGCAGGATATTATTATTGAGTTTTGTCGCTCGAACATTCAGACAGAAATCGAAGATGTCAAAGATTTTGTTTACATTGGTCGAGACATCACTGAACGCAAACGTGCGGAAGCGGAAATGCAAAAAACATTGCAGCGAGAGCGAGAATTAAATGAGCTTAAATCACGCTTTATTTCAGTTGCTTCCCACGAATTTCGCAATCCGCTATCAGCCATACAAATGGCTGCTGATTTACTAGAAACATATGGCTCGGCATTTACTGAAACAGAGAAATATCAACATTTTCATCACATTAAAGATGCAGTTAAACAAATGACGACGCTGTTGGATGACGTATTGATCTTAGGTAAAGTTGATGCCAGGAAAGAGAAGTTTAACCCCATACTTGTAGACCTAGAACAATTGTGCCGAAGCTTTGCCGAAGATATGCAGATGATTGACAGATATCAGCATATACTATCTTTCCGTTGTCAAGGATCTTGTAGAGAAGCTTGGGTAGATCCAAAACTTCTGCGTCATATTTTTGTCAATTTGCTTTCCAATGCCCTCAAATACTCTCCTGCGGGAAGTACTGTAGATTTCTGCCTCACTTATCGAGGCAAACAAGCGATTTTTGCTGTCCAGGATCGAGGAATTGGTATTCCTCCAGAAGATCAACTCAGATTGTTTCAAACCTTTCATCGAGCTGGGAATGTAGGCGATCGTCCTGGAACTGGGCTAGGTCTATCGATTGCTAAAAGATATGTTGATTTACATGGTGGCACCATTTCGTTTTCAAGCAAAGTAGGGATTGGTACAATATTTCAGGTGACTTTTTCTCTAGACAACCACCCTGAAATATCAACCTGACTCTTAGATATCATGTAGTTTGTTAAGATCTCAATTCTCATACTCCAAATAGATTTGTTTTGATCGATCTCTTATGTGTAGTTGGCACTTCAGTGCTGCTGAGTTTCAATAGAGTAAAGTCAGAACTTTCACAACGAGTTTGATGATCTGAGCGCTTGTTTGTAGTTGGCACTTCAGTGCTGCTGAGTCTCAATAGAGTAAAGTCAGAACTTTCACAACGAGTTCGATTGAACGCTAGGTTTTTTGACGCCCTTGGGCTAAAGCCCTCACTACAATATGACTAATATTCTTAGCATTCTAAAGCTTTCAGCAGCCATTTTTATCCTGATTATGGCGTCTAAATTATGGACACCTGCTTTGGCCAATTATCGAGGTTGGATAATCTGGGGAACGTTCGCAGTCAATACAATCTTGATTGTTTCTGAGATTGTTTTACGCAAAACGAAATTAGTTCAAAAGGTTCTAAGCTTTGCAATTTTAGCAATTGCTGTTTTAGCAGTGGTTACCATTCTATTCACTGGAGTTAGACGTTACCAGATCGAACAAAATGTTCTTAACTCAGATGAAAATACGTTAGAAGAATTAGGCCAGCATTTTATCGTTGGTTACAAAGATGTTGATGAACTAACAAAGCTGGTTGAACGCAAAGCAATTGGTGGAATTTTTATCACTACCAGAAACATTCAGCATAAAACTGCAGCAGAGATCGAGACAGAAATTGACACGTTACAAGCCATTCGTCAGACCCAGGGTCTATCACCTCTATGGGTTGCTACTGACCAGGAAGGAGGTGGCGTCTCGCGCTTATCTCCTCCCCTGACTCAGCTGCCTCCACTGGCAAAAATTGTTGCTCAACAACAAACAGAAAGTGCGCGTCAGCAAGCGGTGGCTCAATATGCAGAAGTTCATGGCAAAGAGCTGTCTGAAGTTGGTGTGAATCTTAACTTTGCGCCAGTAGTCGATTTGAATAAAGGAATCATTAATCCAAAAGATAAATATTCTCAGATCTATCGACGTGCCATTGCTTCAGATAAAAATATTGTGGCGGTGGTCGCTTTGCAGTATTGTCGAACTCTGGAAAAATATGGTGTGGGATGTACAATTAAGCATTTTCCTGGACTGGGTAGAGTAGAAGCAGATACTCACATTACTCAAGCCGATCTGCATGCGTCGGTGGACGAGCTAGCCCATGATGACTGGTTTCCATTTCGCTACGTCATAGAAAATTCTCAAGCATGGATGATGTTGAGCCATGTCAGACTGGTTGAGATGGATGCCAAACATCCAGTGTCTTTTTCCAGACAGGTTGTTACTGAATTGCTGCGAGAGCGCTGGCAATATGACGGAATTTTGGTAACAGATGATTTTTGTATGCAAGCGGTTTACAACAGCAAGGCAGGGGTCGAAGCTGCCACAGTGGAAGCCATTAATGCGGGGGTTGATTTAATTCTGGTTGCTTTTGATAGCGATCTGTATTATCCAACGATGTATGCTTTGTTGAAAGCCAAAAAGGCTGGAGTGTTGAATGAGGATTTGCTACAACAAAGTCACACAAGGTTAGCAAGAAGGAAACGTTAATAATATAGTGTTTGCTTGTTCTATGGAGATTGGTTTTCAGCCTTGGGAGGAAATGCAATGCCCTTCAGCGCTTGAAGTGCTGACATCGTGAAGTTGGAGGATAACTGGCTGACGTTTGTCTTTCCCAGTCACTCTGTCTGAGTTAATTTCTCACCAAGTTGTTCAACCCGTTCAGCAGCATTTTCCATCACTTCAGACATTTTTTCCAATATTTCGCCTGGGTACTTTTCTAAAACCTTCGTAGAAAATGCAACTCTCCCCTTGACTTCATCCAGATCGATGATGACTGCCTTGATGGATTGACCGATTTCGAATAAGGTCTCAAGAGAATCAATGTACTTTTTGCTAATTTGCTTGATGTGGAGCAAGCCTCTGGTACCGTTAAAGTCAATGAAGATTCCAAAGGGTTCGATCGCGACAATGGTGCCGTCTATTAATTGCCCAATTTCTAGGCGTTTGAGTCTGGATACTCGGGTTGCTAACCGTTGAGATAGAACAAGCTTTCTGCGATCGGGATCGACTTCCAGAAAACTCACTGTTAGGGTTTTCCCAATGAGTAAATCCAGATTTTCTCGTTCATCCAGATGCGATCGCGGGATAAATCCTCTCAAACCCTGAACGTCTACTGTTACACCACCCCGATTGACACCGGTAATTTTGACTGGAATTGTTTCTCCATCTGTCTGACATTGAGTGAGTTCTTCCCAAATTCGCTTGATTTCCAACAAACGTAGAGAAAGAGTGATCTGCCCTTCTGCATCTTGTTCGCGGACAATCAGAAAGTCTCGCTCTTCCTGTAAAGGCAAAACTGCTGCAAGATCTGCGATTTGTTTCAAAGAAACTTCCGATAAAGGCAAAAACGCTGCTGCTTTGCCGCCGATATCGACGTAAGCCCCATCCGCCTCATGACTGAATACTTTGCCGCGAACAACTTGTCCCCGTTGAAAATTATAGTCATGTTGATCGAGGGCTTTGGCAAAGTCGTCAGTGGAAAAAGACAAATTGACCTCCAAACATATCAAAAAGCACCCTATACCTTAGGGATTTCCAAAACAGAGACAGTGGGGAATAATATAAAGTAACTAATTATTTGTTGTCTTAAACAAATGAGTGTCGTTAGAACTAGATCGCATAAAACCCCTCTATATCAAGGAGTATAGCGGGATTTTTGATTTTTGGATAGATTGTTGAGCGATTGCTACCATTATTAAATTAGATGTCGTTTATCCGAACGATCGCAAATTAATTGTCATCTTCAGGAATCTGGGATTTTTTGGGGTCTTCTCAAAAATTAACAAATCAGGTTGTCGGACCCATTGAAATAGTAATGCGTTTGTATGCATAAGCATAACTTTGTCCGAATAAATATATTTGTGTAATAGCAATATTTGTACAATATGATCCTTTTATCAATCAATCGCTATCTGTTATTGGGCAACGAACCCAAGGAAAAGCAACACAAGGGCGAGTGTTGTCGCTTTGGATAGCCTGGGAGCCAATGTGCAACTTGAAGCGGAAACGATTCAATGTCTCTGAGAGATTAAATGTCTCTGAGACTGTACGATCGCAACAACCCTGGCCAAAAATTGCCCATAAGCTACTGAACAATTGAGACGTGTGATGCAAACGATGTAGTGTCTTGTTCAACAACGAAAAAGAGACAGACACAAGAATAGCAGGAACTTCAGCAAAGTGTTCTATCTGCCGAACCTGAGAAACTTGGGACATTAGGAATTGAGAATAGGCTGCCAAGTATAAGGTTTTCACTTACGACGAGATTGCTGAAGACTATAGCTGCTCATCATGGCTGAGACTAAAGTGAAGACTTAAATACAGACAAGAAATTTTATCCGAAACTTATATAACACGACCTGGAAGGTTATTTTGAAAGCCTTGCTCCACAAGGCTTTCAAAATAACCTATTTTTCTGTTCTGGCCCGAAGAAATGAGGGTTAGCGCCCACTTCGGGGACGCTAACCTTCCAAGTAGGGTATATAAGATGTTTGTCCGAGAATGGTGGTAATTCACAGCCCAGGCTATTGGTGTACATCGACTTTGTGAAGTATTCACAAGATTAGAAGCCCTTGGATACTACACTCAGAAACTGGAGAAGCTCCTCTTTTAGTCATTCATGTCAATAATCATTCATGCCAATCCACCAGGCTGGAAAACTAACTCTTTAGAACGCATTGGCTATCCTGTTGAGAATTGCCTGCAATGGCAGAGAAATATTGTTAAAGTCAAACGGTCATTGTCTCGAAGTTGCGAGAAGCTGTACGAACTTCTTCTCAGTCCTGCCATGGGGTACGAGAGCAAATTTTTAGCAGTCTCGATCGTGAAATCAAAGCAAATATTCCTCTGGCACCTAATATTTTTATTTCTCGAAAAAAAAGCGCATTTTCGAGTTAATGTCAATGCTCTCACGTCCCTTGACACTTTATCAAGATGAGATTTTATCCCTTACGTTATCAAAGATTTTGATTGGCAAGATCGAGCTAAGCTCTTCAGACAAGCTAAAGCGATCGTCATGCTCCATGGTGCAGGCTTGGCTAATACAGTATCTTCATCCAGAGAAACAACGGTCATCGAATCATTTGAGCGAAATATAGCCATTTCTCCTGTATTTTAGCAAAGAGCTTGAATTTAGAATATGGTTACATTTTTTGCGAATCTAGAGAAGAAAATATATTCGTAGATTGCCAACAACTAAGCCAACAACTTGAAAAACTTTTAACTTAACGTTACATCCCTCATCTTCACGATTGATATGCTCAATCAAATAGCGACTTAAAAATGCTGTTTATATTGGATTTGCGTTTTTTTTAGCAACTATTTATGCAATCGTTGTACTTCAGTCGCACGGGAACCGCTATATTTATCCATTCCTAACCCTTGAACAACTCGACAAAGTTTGTTAGTGTCTCAGATCTTTTTATCGCTGACAGGTGCAAATATTACACGCCTTGGAAGGTTAGCGCCCCTGAAGGGGGGCACCAACCCTCATTTCTTCGGGCCAGCATTAAGAAACAGGTTATTTTGAAAGCCTTGCTTCGCAAGACTTTCAAAATAACCTTCTAAGTCGTGAATATTACCTATTTTTTATACTGGCCTAAACAGACAGGGGTTGCCGTCCTTATCGAGGACGCTAATCTTTCCAGTCGCGTGCAAATTCATGAACGAGCACTGGCCATTTCGAGAATGAATTGGCATCTCCAGGTGCCAACTCATCCCTATCTCGGTTAATCCCTATCAACGAGCATGGAGGGATTCGAACCCCCGACCCTCAGAACCGGAATCTGATGCTCTATCCACTGAGCTACATGCCCTCAATATTCCTGAAATTGTAGCACTTAGAGGTAGCTGCCAGCTGCAATATTATTTAGATAGGGTGCGCAAGTCAGGATTTTTGAGGGTGTAGTTTCCACCCGCTCGCTCAAGAATCCTTATCATTGAAGGACTCCATATTTTTTATAGAAATGTTTTATTTGGTAGATTGTCGCAGTTTGTTTTTGAATTGAGGTTTGGGTTTGGCAAACAAGGATGAAGCTTATTTCATTCAGCAGATCGAGGAACGCTTTTGTTTTGTAAGGACAATTGTTAAAGAATTAGGCTAGTATTTGGGTGAGAAACTGAGGAGTGTTGTATATGAACGCCAAAATAAGAGGTTTAATTGCAGTTGCAGGTTTTGCTGTTGTTTCTACTGCAGGCATTGGCACTGCGATCGCAGGAGAAGACCGTCTGGATGAAAATTACTGGGTGACGCCGGTTCCAGAAGCCTGGTATGAAGCTTATTTTGACAACGACAAGGACTTTTATGCCAACCGCTCTTTTGGGCGCCAGCTGGCCTGGCAGTTTGGCTTTAGATTTCCCGATCTGGAAATTGAGGCGGATGGCAAATCAGTTAACGATTTTTATAATTACATGATGGATCGGCAGGCCCGTAGTGGCCCGATTCTGCGTACCCCCGATCTGGTGAATCCATTTAATAGTTCGCTGTTTACGTTGCCAAGTGCTCAGGTGGGTAGCCGACGCTCTCCTAGAGGTGAATTTGTCTTTGAGACACTTCCCCCTCGATAGAGAAGCAATTGGTGCAGTCAGTTCAACAACCTGGGGCTAAGCGGCATTGGATCGATCGCTTTCCTGTCGGAATGTTCCTTTCTTTTAACCGTTCTCCGAACCCGTTGTCCAATCTGTTTGTTGAGCAACAGCAACTGTGATTGAGTTGCCCAACAGTGAAGCCAAACCGAAGAGCTGAGCTTAAAAGCCAGGTTTTAGCTTGCGCTCGAGCTTAGATATGTGCTTCTGTTGCTGATTCAGCAAGGAAAATGAATAACCTGTAGAAAAATCCAGGGTGCAGGAGTTGAACCTGCCTGAGGCGAATTATGAGTTCGCTGCCTAAACCGCTCGGCCAACCCTGGTTTAGACTCATATTCTACTGCGAGTCCTCTGCTTTCGACTACTCTCAGAGAACCATGAAATTAAACTCAACAGTTACGCTTACCTTCATTTTATTGCTTCTGATGCTGGGGGCAGGCCTGATCAGTGCAGCCTGGGGGTTTGCTTTGGGGCATGAGGCTCTGAAGGGAATTACGCAGCCCGATCTGCGTCCAACCAATGATTTAGCTACATCCAATGGAAATTCTCCTCGCCGCAAGGGACAAACCCTCTTGCGAGAAGCGGATATTCTGGCTAAGGTACAAGCTCGGATGCAAGGTAAAGTTCAGAGCACGCCCAAGTCAGGTCAGAAATCTGCTGTCAATGTAGAGTATCAATCAGCTTCAATTGGCAAGCCTTCACCAGCGGGAAAGCCAGTATCCTCCTCAGCGTTCCCAATTACCAGTCACGATCGGGGAATCACATTCTCGGTGCGTTCAGTTCGTCAGCAGGGAGGGTCTTTATCCTTGGAAGTGAGTTTGAAGAATGAAGGGACTCAGCCTGTGCGATTTCTGTATAGCTTCTTGAATGTAACTGATGAACGAGGACGGGCAATTAGTGCTAGTACGGAAGGTTTACCAGGAGAGTTGCCTGCGAATGGGGAGCTTTTCTCTGGTGTTATTAGTATTCCAACTGCTTTGTTAGATAATGCCAAGCGTCTTTCTATGACATTAACTGATTATCCCAACCAGCAGCTCCAACTTCAAGCTTCTGGAATTCCAGTGCCAAGGTAAAATTTTTGCTCGCTCGATGCTTTGTATTACGAAGATGGAGCTGCGATCGCGTTTAATGTTCCAAGTTCCTAACCGAGAGAACTCTCATTATGGCGATCGATCAGGGTTCATCCAATTGTAAATGATGCAGCAAGTGTTGAAAAATTTAACCCTGTTTTCCTCTCCAGGTTGACCTTTCATGAGAGAAACTAGGGGGGTAGTTTTCAGCGATCGCAATTGAGTCTTGGGGGTGAATCTTTATTGTCCCACTCCTATCTCATTGCGCTTTCGTTATAAACTCCTGTCTCTCACCCCTAATCGCTTGCTTTGCAGTCTCCTCTCAGCTGGTCGGAAATTTTATTGCGATTGCTGCTAGTCTTGCTGCTGATTGCAATCAATGCTTTTTTTGTCGCTGCCGAGTTTTCGATCGTCGCGGTGCGACGCTCAAGAATTAACCAACTGGTCAGCACCGGAGATGCTCCCGCAAAGACCGTGCAGGGACTGCAACGCAGCATTGATCGTCTGCTCTCAACGACGCAATTGGGAATTACTCTATCTAGTCTGGCACTAGGCTGGATTGGAGAAAAAACTATGGCTGCTGCGATCGTAACCTGGGTGGAGCAGTGGCCACTGCCCGTTGCTTTCGACCGGGCCATTGCCCACTCAATTGCGATCCCAGCCGCATTTTTTCTCATCGTTTACCTGCAAATTGTTCTGGGCGAACTCTGTCCCAAATCCTTAGCTCTGTTGTATTCGGAACAGCTAGCGCGCTTTTTGGGACCATTGAGTCTAGCCATTGCTCGTCTCTTTAATCCTTTTGTGTGGATCCTGAACCAATCCACGCGCTGTCTGCTGAGACTGGTCGGAATCCAATACACAGGTCAGGGATGGTATAACCGTGTTACTCCAGAAGAGCTGCAACTGATTATCTCAACGTCCAGCGAATCAACAGGGCTAGAAGCAGAGGAACGGGAATGGCTGAATAACGTATTTGAATTTGGTGAAGTGTCTGCAGCAGAAGTAATGGTTCCCCGAACCAGTCTCGTCGCAATTCCTTATACTGCGACATTTCAAATGTTGCTTGGCGAAATTGCTCGATCCGGTCATTCTCGTTATCCAGTCATGGGAGAGTCACTGGATGATATTCGCGGCATCATCTACTTCAAAGCATTAGCCGAACCGCTAGTTCAAGGGAAACTCTCGCTCCAAACGTCTATCGATCCCTGGATTCGTCCAGCCAGATTCGTATCAGAGTATACCCCTCTAGGCGAACTGTTACCTTTGATGCAGCGCTCCCATCAAGCCATGGCGATCGTTGTCGATGAATTCGGTGGAACAGCTGGCCTGGTTACGCTTCAAGATCTGGCTGCTGAAATCATTGGCAGTACCCGCGAACCAGAAAATACTGAAGAACTGATTGTACAAAGTCTGGACGAACAAACGTTCCTGGTACAAGCGCAGATGCCTCTAGAGGAGGTGAACGAATTGTTAAATCTCAACTTTCCGCTTGCAGAAGAATACCAAACCCTCGGTGGGTTTCTGCTCTACAAATTTCAGAAAATTCCAACTGTTGGAGAAATGTTGTGTCATGGAGATTATGAACTGACTGTGATGTCTGCAATGGGGCCCCGGTTACATAAAATCCGCATTCATCGCCGGGACCCCACCGCTGCCGATCGAATTGCCCCGACGAGTTGCTCAGGAACATCACCTGATCCTATCTCCGAAGCAGGACCCGATCTGCTCCAACCCAACTTTCACACCGAGGGCAATCAAGATTTGCCCTCAGACGATGTTTGAAAAGTCCTAATGCAGGTGGCAAAACACCCTGGATCCACCTAAATTTCCCTTCAGTTGAATCTTTCCTGAAGTAAGCGTCATTCGGGGCTAGAGGGAATGGCGCTTACTAAGCAGATTACATCAGTTTGAAAACCGGTCAGTAGGATGTAAAGGGCCATGCCCGTGCCCATTACAGGCACTCTTGATGGGCGTGCTTTGTTTTGCCCATACGCTTAAGTCAGTGCCATTCGGGGCTAGGAGGAAGCCAATACTTTTCAAACATTCTCTCAGTCTGAATGGGGTTTATCTCAGTACAGGACAAAGCTTTTTCCTTGTTCCCATGCTCCGCTGGGGAACGGTATTTCAGAGGCGACTGCCTCCTAAAGCCATTTCTCACGAGGCGGTCGTCCCTAGGAGAATATTCCCGCGAACAAGAAAGGATGAAGGCTATACCTTGAGTTTGACACGTTGCGATTTGTTGTAAGTTGTCAGGGATGAGTCACAGGTGCTAACTCATCCCTCAAATTACTAATGTTCACGACTTGGAAGATTAGCGCCCCCGAAGGGGACGCTAACCCTCGTTTCTTCGTGCCAGAACGGGAAAATAGGTTATTTTGAAAGCCTTGCTCCGCAAGGCTTTCAAAATAACCTTCCAAGTCGTGTAATGCTCTAATTCTGACTCCCTAAAGCAAAGTTTTTTCTAGGGGTAATGATATTTTTGGAACGGAGAGGGAGGGATTCGAACCCTCGGTACGAAGTTGCCTGTCGTACAACAGATTAGCAATCTGCCGCTTTCAACCACTCAGCCACCTCTCCAGGCTGGCGAAAATATATCATAGCAGATCTTGGTCAGAGCAGAGCCAATGATTCAAGACGAATTGCTGTTTCGATGTAGCCTTATAATCAAGAGAGTCCCAATTGGTCAGAATTTTTGAGCGCACGAGTAGAACTCGTGCGCTCAAAAATTCTGACTGGTTTCCCTCTTTCCTATGATAAGGTTGCCAGACGGCTTCCCAAAAATGACCTCGAAGCACCTCTGAACTCATGAATGTTGCAATTATTGGTTGTGGTTATGTTGGTACAGCTGTTGCCCATCTCTGGACGCAACAGTCTCTGGATGTAACTGTCACCACCACGACTCCTGCCCGCCTGCCGGAATTGGCAGCCATTGCCCAGCGCGCAGTGCTGCTGAATGGTAGCGATGCAACGGCTGTCCGTACCCTACTAGATCGGCAGCAGGTTGTCCTTCTTTGTCTTGGTGCTCGCAATGCTCAATCCTATGAAGAAACATACTTGCAAACCGCAAAGACCTTAGCCAGTGTTCTGCCCCAATTCCCTAGCATGAGGCAACTGATCTATACCAGTAGCTACGCTCTCTACGGCAACCAGCAAGGAAACTGGGTTGATGAAACTTCACCAATTGCACCAGCCAGCCGTAACACCGAAATCCTGGCGGAAACGGAGCGGGTCTTGCTCAATGCTGCCCATGGGACATTAAATGTCTGTATCTTTCGGCTCGCCGGAATTTATGGCCCAGGACGCACATTAGCGAGAATTTTTCAGCGTCTTGCGGGTACCACCCAACCTGGTGATGGTAGAAATTCCAGCAACTGGGTTCATTTGGATGATATTGCTGGTGCCATTGACTTTGCCCGACAACATGGATTGCAGGGGATTTACAACCTGGCCAACGATCGGCCCCTGCCCAGACGGGAGTTGATTGAGCAGGTCTGTGCAGCTTGCAACTTGCCTGCGGTCACCTGGGATCCGGCTCAGCCCAGCAAGCGCCCTTACAATGTTAGGGTCTCCAATCAGAAATTCAAACAGGCAGGCTATACCTTTGCCCATCCGGAAATCAATTTCTTGGATGGAACTTAATATACACGACTTGAGCGCTCACCCAATAGACTCTGTAGCACTGAAGTGCCCACTACGAACTTGCCCAATTTTAGTTATGTCAAAGCAGTAGGCTGATATAACACGATGAGCATCGATTGGGAGAGCACAAAAATCTCAAGGCTGGATATAGTAACATTTCCTCTTCTGACTCCTGCCCTCTGACTCCTGCCTTTTCAATATCAGAGAACAATTTCCTCGCCGCGCTCGGTGAACCGAACGGTTTGAATGTTCCATTCAGCATTTTTGGTTAAGGTTTCCTTCAGGGCGATAAATAGCGCCCGCTGTTCGCAACTGGAGAGAGAGGTAAATTTGCGCTTGGAGCTGGTGGCTAGTCTGAGGTCAACAGTGGCAACGGTACCTTCGACGCTGACGCGATAGCCTGCCAGACTGAAGTCGGCGGTGTCTTCGCGATCCAGCACTTCCCCAATCGCTGCTTCGATGGACTTGGTGGCTGGAACTTCGACTTTTTCTGGCACGAATTGTTCGCAGCGATCGTCTAGATTGTAGATGGTGACTGAGACCTTCTCTGCTGATTCGTCGGTGGGTCGAACGGCGAATTCTTCTGAGGGAATCCGGAGCGAGCGACGGGAGGCTATATTTTCTGTGCCGTCTGGGGCTGTGGTTTCTGGAGCTGTTTCGATTGCAGGGGGTTGGGTTTGAGCGGTGGCGCTGTCGCCTTCGCGGAGGGTGGCAGGGGGGCTGCAACTGCCGAGACCGATGGCCAGGGCTGCGATCGCACTAATCGCCAGTGACGTTCTAATCTTGTTCACAATCCTGCTCAGTAGTTATCGAGTGCTTTCCATGATTGCTCGAATCGAGTTCGTTAGCGAACTCTCCAGGCAAAGGAAAGCTGCTGCTACCGAGAACAAAGGGTAGATTGAGCAGAAGCCAAAATGGGCTTCTACCTCTATTATGAGCTACACGTCCTTGAACTGGGATTCAGGAAAAAGTTAATCTAACGTTGCTTCTTCGACTTCTTCCAGGGGGGGCGGTGCGTCGGTCGGATTGCGCAGCATTTCTACCATGGCTTGAATGTCAGCGGGTGGAGGTGGGGTGAGGCGGGAAACAATCCAGGTGACAGCGAAGTTGAGCACCATGCCGACGGTACCAATGCCTTCCGGGGACACGCCGAAGAACCAGGGATCCATGCTGTAGAATTTGACGCCGATGATGTAAAAGGCGGTAAAGGAGAGGCCCATCACCATGCCAGAGATCGCGCCTTCCCGGTTGGTGCGTTTGTCGAAGATGCCCAAAACGATGGTGGGAAAAAAGCTGGCGGCTGCCAGGCCAAAGGCAAAGGCCACGACCTGGGCCACAAATCCAGGGGGATTGATGCCGAAATAGCCCGCGATCGCGATCGCAAAACCGACCATAATCCGACCTACCAGCAACCGTCGTGACTCTGATGCCTCTGGATTGACCAGGCGAAAATAGATATCGTGGGCCACTGAACTGGAGATCACCAGCAGCAGACCTGATGCTGTAGACAATGCTGCGGCCAACCCACCTGCTGCCACCAGCGCCACCACCCAGGGGGCCAGTTTTGCCACTTCAGGCGTTGAGAGAACGATGATATCCCGGTCAATTTCGATCTCATTGTTAGTTTCATCGGGAGCCAGTTCCACCCGGCCGTCGCCATTTTTGTCTTCAAAGGCGAGCAGGCCAGTATTCTCCCATTTTTGCACCCAGTCGATCTGACGGACGACTTCTACTGGCTGGTTGTGCAAGCTGTCGATCAAGTTGTAGCGGGCAAAGGCTGCTACGGCGGGGGCAGTGGTGTAAAGCAGAGCAATGAATAGCAGCGCCCAGCCAGCGGAGTACCGCGCTGCGCGGACGTTCGGCACTGTGTAGAAGCGGACGATGACATGGGGTAACCCTGCGGTGCCTACCATCAGGGCGATAGTGATGAGTAAGACATTGAGCATGGACTTATTGGCAAAGGGCTGGGTGTACTCGTAAAACCCCAGGTCAACCTGAATCTGGTTGAGCTTTTCAACGATGTCGCTGAAGGTAAAGGCAAATTGAGGAATGGGGTTGCCGGTGAGGACCCAGGCGATCGCGATCGCGGGAATCAGATAGGCAACAATCAACACCAAGTACTGAGCCACCTGGGTCCACGTAATGCCCTTCATGCCGCCGAGAACGGCAAAAAAAGCAACGATCACCATACCCAAAACCACCCCGGTACTGATATCCACCTGCAGGAAGCGACTGAAGACAATTCCCACCCCCCGCATTTGGCCGGCTACATAGGTGAGGGAGACAAAAATAGCCGCAATCACTGCTACCAGACGGGCAATATTGGAGTAATATCGATCGCCCACAAAGTCCGGTACGGTATATTTGCCAAACTTGCGTAAATAGGGGGCCAGTAACAGAGCCAGAAGCACATAGCCGCCAGTCCATCCCATGAGATAAATCGAGCCATCGTAGCCCAAAAATGAAATCAACCCGGCCATGGAGATAAACGACGCGGCCGACATCCAGTCTGCTGCCGTGGCGGCTCCATTCGCGATCGCAGGCACACCCTGTTCCGCGACAAAAAAACCTTTACTATCTTTAACCCGCGAGCGCCAGCCGATATAGAGATAAAGAATAAAAGAAATGATGACAAAAAGCGTAGTCCAAACTTCAACAGACATAACTAAATTCGATCGGTTAATGGTTAATGGTTAATGGTTGATGGTTAATCGTTAATGGTTCATGGTTGAGGTTTGATGGTACGAAATCCGTAGCTCTAGAAAGTCCAGATCGACTTCAACGATGAACACCCAACAATGAACAATGAACAATCAGCAATGAACCCTCACCGCTTATGTTTGCGGTCGAGTTTGTCCATTTGAATGGCGTAGATGAAAATCAGCACGACGAAGACGAAGATTGCCCCTTGCTGCGCGATCCAAAATCCCAGGGGCAGGTTGCCTAAATGGAGTCCGTTTAATGGCTTCACCAGCAGGATGCCGCAGCCAATGGAGACGATGGCCCAAACGGTCAAGAGCGTCCAAATCAGGGTTGTGTTTGCACGCCAGTAAGCCTGATGCTTGTTCTGGTTCATTGGGTTTTGTATATCCAGGTTCAAGAGTTTAGTCTACAGGTTGGGTGGGGCGAACACCAGCGCTGAGCCTGAAGAGACAGCAATTCTAACTTCAGAACAGTCTGTGCGCTCAAACGTTTTGACTGGTCGATTGCTACCCGTGCGATCGCAAAAAGAGCAGTATCCTGATAGAAGCACCTTGCTTGCCCCATCATCTTAATTGAGTGAAGTGATGAAGACGCTGCCGCTAACTGAGCCTGTTACCTTGCCTGTCCCAGCACTGCCCCGGGCCGCGCTGGACGAACTCTATCATTTCGCGCAATACCTGCAATTCAAATATAAGGTCGATTTAGAGGGAACTTTGGCAGCGTTGGAGGATGAGATAGACAGCTTCGATGCTGATGTTGCCTTACAGGAACCGGGTGCAGTCTCGCTCGCTCGCCTGAAGCAAGAGTTAGGGTTGGGATGAGGATCGAATTTTTCTTAAGTTTGCTAGCAAAGCAGGACAGGAGCTGTTGTCGCTTTGCGTTTCCTGGATGTCTTGGTGTTGAAGCTCTTACCTAAAAATCATCAGGCCATCGCTGCCTTCCATGAATGATTCGCAGGATTTCAACCGTCTCCTCATCCGCTCGGTAGGCGGCAATATAGGGTGTTTTTGCGATCGCAAATTCTCTGGTGCCAGGGACACGACCAGGCCTGCCTGCACGAGGTTATTTTGCTAACACTGCAACGGCTTCATGAAGTCTATCTCTGACCCGCATCGCAGCGTAGGGATCGTCCAGCAAAATATAATTGACAATCTCCAGCACATCTTCCCGTGCTTTGTCTAACCAGATAACGTTCAATTCAAGGCAGTTTCAATCTTTTTGTCAATTTCAGCCATCACCTCATCATGGGAAAACCACGTTGCATCGGGGCTATTGGCATGTTCAACGGCTGCTTCAATCCGCTTTGCAATCCGATCTTCCTGGGCGACATAGGCAGCAACGGCTTCAGCAGCGAGTAGAGCTTCGCTTCGCTGGGTGGATTGTGCCAGTGCAGCGAGTTTCGTTCTGGTGGTGGGGTCTAGTTGGATCGCGAGCGTATCTTCAGACATACAGGGTTACTCAGAGTTGCGCTCAGCTGATGTTGCCAGTATAGCAGCAATCGAAACGTTCCTCCCATAGCGCGTTCGGCTCTGCCGTCCCGCAGGGAATCGCCAGTCCTGTCCGCAGATCGGCTGCAGTCAAGGGGAGTTAGTCAGGCAGTTCGAGGGTAATTTGCATCATTTGGACTCCGCATCGCGCTCTTCGCTCAGTGTATCGAAATAGGTGAGGAGCGTTTTGGTCCAAATGTTCTTCTCCCGGTAATGTTTAACGACTTCTCCAAGGGCCGCTTTGGCAGCGTGGCGGTGGCGCTCAGGATTGAGGAGATGTTGGCGCAGGGTGCTTAGCTTGTTGGAGTTGACTTGTTTAAGCTCAGTGAATTCTGCCTCAATAATCGCCAGAGCTTCCGGTTCAGTCGCAATATGAGGATGTTGGGTCTGCAGCTGGTGCAGCAGGGTTTGCAGGTCGGACATCGCCCCTTGCAAGTCTGGATCGGTGCCGTAATTATTTTGCGTGCCGATAAAGTCTCCTGCAGGGCTGTCGCCAAAGTTGACAGGAGCCTGGAACGTCGCACCGCTGAAATCATGTTTGGGTTCGTTAGCCATTTGTTGTGTGTGTTGCTCGATTCGTCGGGTAGTTTGGTCAATTTTGGACAGCAAGTCAGCATTAGTGGGAAAAGAATTGTCAATGCATTGCGGTTCTATTTGTTGAGAAAGGATGTAGTTATAAACTTTAGCATTTTGTTGAATTTCAACAATCAGGTTTGGCACATACTTGAAAACGTTGTTCGAATCTGCTTCCAATATCGATTGATATAGGAGTTTGATATGTTCCTTCTGGCTAATCTGTCCTAATGCTGAATAGAATAGCCAGATGTCACCAGAGTCAGCAGAAATCAGTGCTTCAAGTAATTGAGCAAAATTATATTTTCCAGCAAGTTGATTGATGTGAGAATCGGGGTAATTGTTTTCATATTTTTCAGCATCTTGATTGTGAATTTTATCAACCGCAATCTTTGAATTACACTGAATTTGCAAATCTGGATGATTCAGAGCTTCTTCCAAGGCTGGAAGCACTGCTTCTCCTATTTTGCCCAAAGCGTTAATTGCACTGTTGCAAGCTACCGAATCTTCAAATCCTATAGAATCCCGACTACCTAATGCCTCAATTAGTATTGGGATGCTGTCAATGTGTTTCTGTTCAGCAAGGATTAGAGCTGCTGAGCAACGCACTGATAAATTTGGATCTTTAAGCGCCTGGAGCAGACCAAGCTGTGCTTTTTCTGTTGGTATTTTTCCTAAAGTTTCCACTGCTTTCTGGCGAGTGTCAGGAGCCGTAGAAGTTTGCATTCTATCGATAATTTTATCTTCAAGGTTCTGAACGCCCAATTTCCCCAAAGCGAAGAGAGTTTCTGAATAAATAACTTCTGTTTCGTAAGCATACTCTTCTTCATCCATATCTAAATTGTCTCTGATTTCAAAGAGTATTGGGACAACAGATAGATCGCCTATTTCACCAAGAGCTTGAATAGCGAATATACGAGCTACTAAAGTTTTATCTTCATCACGCAAGACCTTGATTAATATCGGAACTGAGTCTCTGCTACCTATTTGCATCAGTATAATGACTGCTGCTGAATGACTAGAACTGAATTCTTCTGTTTCAAAATCATCTTCTTCTAGAGTTTTAGCTAAACAATGAATAACAGATGAATTACCTATGATTATTAATGCTCTAGTAGCGTCACCTCGGATCAGAAAATCTGGATCGGAAAATACAACTTTGAGCAATGCTTTTATTATATTTTCAGAATCTAATTTAACTTTGTTTATGACCTCTATTGCCCGTTTACGCAGAGTAGAATCCTCACCTGCGAGGGCTGCTTTGAGGCTGTTTTCCAGATATATCTCTGGATATTGATTCTGTTTGAAGGCCGTACAAATTACACTTCGAACTAACATATCTTCATCAGACCAAGCTTGAGAAAGAATTGACAGAGCGTCCTCACATCCAGCATCCATTAATGCATGGGCTGCTGAACAACGAACCTGACTATCTTCATCATGAAGTGCAATTTCTAATAGCGGTAAGATGCCTTCATATCCTTTGTCAAGTCGTAAATGCAAGCTCGTCGTTGCCTTGAGTCGAATCTCAGGGTTGTCACAATTGATTGTCTTTTCTAGTAGGGGCATTACTTTCGTACAATCTATTTTCTCTATAGCTAAAATAGCATTGTCATGGTATTCCTTATTGTATAAAGCCCCTTGTAATACTGGCATAACTGCTTCATCACCAAAATTTGCCAACTGATAAGCAGCCATCCAGCGAATTTCTGCTTCTTGATGGTCTAATGCTTGCTTTAATGAAACTCTCGAAAAAGTACTGATAATCTTACCTATCGCCCTTAAAGATTCGCGCCTTATAAAGTCATCATCAGATTCTAATAATTTCTCTAGTAAGGGCATCGCAATACCCGATCTAGTACAGCCTAAAAGGTGTATCTTGAATTTGAGAGGGATTGCTCGACAATCGATTAAATTCACTGTTTCAGGTTGTAAATCTCGCCTGACTTGACCAGCTAATCTTGCGCCCAGAACCCAATCCACATCCAAGGCTAATTTCACAACTCGTAGCGCCTGTTCCTTATGCTCTATCAGTGACAGCATCAAAGCGAGGGGTTCTGTCCATTTTAGGTAGTTAAGGTAATCTTGCTGCAGTTGTTCGTTGCTGAGGTGAGGCAGGTGACGCAGCAGTGCTTCTGCGGCATAGTATTCCTGCAACAGTTGGTGGTGAAACTCTAGTTGGTTCTGGTTGGTGAGTTGGAGTAGATGGTGTTCCAGTAAGTCTTCTAGCCATGCCTTGGCGCGTTGGGCGGGGTAGTCGACCTTGTTGGTGAGGAATGCGGTTAGTATGGTCTCCGCTTGCGATCGCGGCATTGCCACCCGAAACTCTGTTGGTTCCTCTGCCTGCATCAGGGTAAACGCCAGCTGCTGCAGTATTTCGTCCTGCCAGCGATGCAATCCTGCCGCAACTGGCACATCTCGTTTCAGCTTGTTATATTCCCCCGCAAACCAGCGAAACAACAGCCCCAAATTAGACGGCAGTTGGTTCAAGCCCTTAAACACTTCGCACAGCATCCACAGCAGCAAAGGCGTTTGTCCAATTTCTCGCAGTCGTCCTTGCAACTGCCGCACCATGGATTCCCCCTGTGCTGGCAAATAGACCTGCACAAACTGCCGCATTTGCGCTTCGCTGAGCGGCTGCATTTCCAGCTTTTTTGCAATACCCAGATCTCCCCCCAGGGCAATATCCCGCGTCGCGAACACCATCGGCGTTTTGGCATAGTCCTGTCGAAATCGGTTCAGGCTGCGTTGGGCGGCTTCAGAAGGCAGCTCATTCACCCCATCCAGCAGCAGCAAAAAACGTCCCCTGGCCAATGCGGTTTTGAGGGCGGCTTCTTCAAGCTGGAGGGTATGCCTGGACAAAAAGGTCTGAATCCGCTCCAGCACCGAAGGACATTCTGCATCCAAATATCTCAGCTCCACCAAAACTGGAATTTTGACTGCAGCATCGGCTTGCGCTTGCTTCGCTTCCTCCACCAGCAACCGTAACAGCGTCGTCGTTTTCCCCGATCCAGGTCGTCCCATCAACAAAACATGGTCAGGTGCATACTTGCGAATGCCCTGCAGAACTGGCAATCGTTCTGAGATTGTTTGCTTTTGGTGTTCCGGGTTGCGAACATCGTCTGGCTGTTCCGATTGCATCAACCGCACCATCAGGCCCACATCCAGGACAGTTGCCGATGGCGATACTTGCACCTGACCAATGGCGTCAGTTGAGGTATAGCTCCCCCACTGTCGCTGATAGGTTTCGTCTGCAATCAGCGAGGCTAAATAGGGTTGAAAATCAATTGTCTCCCAATCCGACGAGATGGGATGAAAACCCTGAGCGCCGACCTTTTCCGAGTTCTGAGGGTTGAATACGTCTGTTGGTGTTGAGGCTCGCTGGAGACAGAAATCGCTCGACAATGCTGGGGACAATGGGAGCTGGATTTCCGATTCTCGTTCGATCTGCTGAATTTCGTGCTGAAGCTGGTCGATGTTTTGCTCGACGGTGTGGAGTTCGGCTTCCTCGTCCTTGATCTGCTGCTCTAGCTTGAACTGAGTCGCTGTGTCGGTTTCGATGACTCGTGCTTGTCGCAATCTGTCCAGTTTTTCATGCCGTTGTTGCCACTCCTCCTCACGTGTCGCTAATTTTTTCTTCAGGCGCTCTTGTTGAGGATGCAGAGACATGAGAGATTTTTGACTTCCAGGTGAATGGCTTTTCCTTAGTTTAATCACAATCCTCTGAACTGGGATGTTCCCTGGATGCTACAATTGAACTCGCGATCGCAATTTCCCTGGATAAAGCCGTTTTCAGTTTTGAGCAGTGCCGCCTAGCCAAACATCTTACGGGTACTCCATAATAATTTTGGCTAGAAAGATGAATCAACCCTGTTTGTTGGTCAGGAGCGTTTAAGAATGCACAAAATTTCACAAGCCGTTTACCAAAATGGCAATCTCATCTTGAGCGAACATCTCAATCCAGAGATGGAAGGGAAGCACCTCAGAGTCGTTATTCTGGATGCTGACGATCGCCAAACGAAACGGGAGCGATTCTTCCAACTCGTCGATCGGCACGTCTTTGCCTTACCTGAAAACTATCAGTTTAATCGAGACGAAATTTATGATTGATACAATACTCACTGGCACGGGCGCATCCAGAGGTTGTGGGAGTCTAGAAATAAGGAAATCTTTTGTGTAGGGTGGGCAGTGCTTTCGAGCGTTCAAGGATGCTGAACGCAGCTCTTTGATGAGCACTGCCCACCGCGAGAGTCTCGGGTGGTGGGCATTTCCCATCAATCACCTCAAATGGAGAAAATAGCAGTAGGCTGGAAATGCCCACCCTACCCATCGGCTCCCCCAACAATTGGATACGCCCCGCTGGCACCAATCCTTGGAGCTGAGATCTTTCTTCTCAGACCATGTTAGTTTAAATAGTGACTTTCCGCTTGAATCCCTCTGAATCCTATGATTGTTGCTCAATCAGCAAGACCAGCCAGTAGTGCAATTGCAGTCACTTTAAAACGCCTCGTTGCCCTCTTAGAAGAAGAGGAGATAGATGAATATGGCATTTTACAACCCACTCAATTCGCCTTTAAGTCAGCGATGCAATTGATTGTAGAGGCTTACGATGTCATGGGCGATCGTTTCCCCAAAGCATCAGTTTCAACAGATGAACACGGTTGTATTCGGCTGACTTGGAGTAAGTTAGAGCCAGAATGTGAAGTTCGTCTGGTTTGTCCGGCTCGTGCTGGCCAGCAAGCTTACCTTTACCACGAACGTGGAAATGATTATGCGGTAGAGCGAGAGGTAACAGCGCCTGTACTCTTGCAGTGGTTGGTATGGCTGAATCAAGCATGAGGGAATTCGATTCCCTAGCAGACAATACTATTGTCTATCGGGCACTACTCCGAAAACAATGGATCGATGAAGATACAGGAAAGGTCAAGGCAGATGCTTATTTCTTGCGTGCAAACGAGCGTGGGCTGTCTGTTAATCTGGCGGGTGCTTGCTCTCCAAGGCAGTGTGCGAAGTTCTTTCGTAAATGTTACGGTGTTGCCAGTCTTGAGGTTGGAGGCATACGCGAGGTTGGTTTGAATGTAGAACAGAATTCGGTAAACCACGCCAATATTGTTGGTTTACCCGATCGAGACAATAACCTGGCTGAGGCAGAACGATTGGCAGGCTTATTGGCAAAGCAATCTTCAAATTGTATGGCAACCCGATTAAAAAGAATAAATTCTCGACATCATCGACGGCAAAATTTGGGTATAGAGGGATGAAACTGAAGATGGCGTCACCTACGAGCTGGTAGGATGCGGCCATTCCCAAAGATCGGATTGTGCTGGGGTTTCACCCGGCGGATATGCGATCGCATAAATCAATATACCCTGGCAGCACTAAAGTGCCCACTACGAACTTGCACAATTTTAGGGATATCAAAATAAACCTTCCCCTTCTGCCCTCTGCATCCTGCCCCCTGCCATACCCTCAGAACTTAGCCAGGATGAGTCATCTTGCGGGGATCGACGATGCGATCGAATTCCTCGGCGTCAACGTAGCCGAGCTGCAGGCAGGCTTGCTTGAGGGTGAGATCTTCCTCCAGGGCGAGGTGGGCCACCTCGGCGGCTTTGTCGTAGCCGATGTGGGGACTGAGGGCAGTGACCAGCATGAGGGATTGTTCCAGGTGACGCTGAATCTGGGGTCGGTTGGGCTGCAGGTCAGCCAGGAGGAAGTCGGTGAAGTTGTTGCAGCTGTCGGCCAGCAGATCGATGGACTGCAGCAGATTGAAGATCATCATCGGCTTGAAGGTGTTGAGTTCGAAGTGGCCCTGGGAACCGGCGATCGCGATCGCAGTATCGTATCCCATCACCTGCGCCGCCACCATCGTCATCGCTTCGCATTGGGTGGGATTGACTTTCCCTGGCATAATCGACGAGCCGGGTTCGTTGGCGGGCAGAATTAGCTCGCCCAGTCCGCAGCGGGGGCCGCAGCCGAGAAAGCGGATGTCGTTGGCGATTTTCATCAGGGAGCAGGCCAGGGTTTTCAGGGCACCGCTGGCCATGACGATGGCATCGTGAGCTGCGATCGCAGCAAACTTATTCGGCGCTGAGACAAAAGGCAGCGAAGTAATGTCGCAGATGCGTTGGGCAGTCCCTGCCGCAAATCCAGGGGGGGCGTTCAAGCCTGTCCCAACTGCGGTGCCACCGATGGCCAGCTCGTAGAGGTCGGGTAAGATGGTCTCCACTCGTTTCAGATCAGCCTCTAACTGGGCCGCATAGCCGGAAAATTCCTGGCCCAGGGTCAGCGGCACAGCATCCTGCAGATGAGTGCGGCCAATTTTGGCAATGTCGGCAAAGGCAGCAGATTTTTCCTGCAGGGCCTGATGCATCTTTCGCAGGTGGGGCAACAGACGCTGATTCAGAGCCACTGCTGCGGCAATGTGCATTGCGGTGGGAAAGGTGTCGTTGGAAGACTGCGACCTGTTGACATGATCGTTGGGATGGATGGGGGTTTTGCTGCCCAGGATACCTCCTGCCAGTTCAATAGCACGATTGGCAATGACTTCGTTGACGTTCATGTTGCACTGGGTGCCACTGCCCGTCATCCAGACATGCAAGGGAAAGTGGTCAGCCAGTTTACCGGCAATGACCTCTGCTGCAGCCTGGACAATCAGCGTTGCTTTTTCTGCAGGCAATTGCCCCAGCGCTTGATTGGTGAGCGCAGCGGCCTGTTTGAGGATACCGAAGGCTTCGATGACTGCGGCGGGAATGCGATCGCGCCCAATGGAAAAATACTTGAGCGAACGCTGGGTCTGGGCGCCCCAATAGCGATCGGCAGGGACTGCGATTGCCCCCATACTGTCCGTTTCCTGACGCATTTTAGTTTCAGCAGCTTCCGTCATCAGTCAGTTATCCCTCAACGGTTCGACAAATAAAGCAGATAAGGAATGAGAATTTAATCGTTCTGTCGATTTGTAGGGTTACCCCGTGTGGGTACCCTCTCCAGAAACTATCGGGGCGATCGCAAGAGATTGCCTCTACAATCGTTTCCCCATCCTGCCTAAAAAACACCCTATCTAGAGACTCTCGGGGCGATCGCAGGGGATTGCCCCTACAGATGAATGGCACTTACTTAAGCGTAGGATAGGCAAAGCACAGCGTGCCCATCACAGAGTCTTTGATGGGCACAGGTATAGCCCTTTGCCCATCCTACTGACCAGTTTCCGAACTAATGTAATCTGCTTATGTAAGCGCCATTCGCCCCTACAGATTGTTTGCATCTTTTTTCATTCTTGTGCCTAAGCCTATCTATTGTAAACCTCGTGTAAGCTTTGTCGTTTCCTTGCAGGCACTATTATGGCTCCAGCACTGGATAGAGGCGATCTGCGATCGCAAGCCAAAATTCTTTTGTTGACAAAATCGCACCATTCCCAGGGTTTCTCTGGTAAACTTTTTGCTAAGCTTGCTCCCGCATTCGCTCGCGTTGACCTATCCAATCCCTCAAGTGAGAAAGGAGGCGTTGCCCCATGTTGAAGCACAGCGTATTGACCCTGGCTACGATTGTTACTCTCCTGGTCAGTACAGGTCGTGCATCTGCCCGTCCCGCTCCCCTCTTTACCCCTCACCTGAACCTGATTCGGACGCATTTGCCTTCAGGATGGTCAATGCGCTTGCCTGAGCAGATTTTGTTGGGTGGCCCTGCTGACCAGGAATTCATCAACAGCTTGATTGTGAAAGTCTTGCCGTCTAACGCGCCGCCCCGTCTTACCGTGAGTTTGATGAGCTGCGAGTCTGGCCCGCATCCTTGTTTGATTGGCAGTTTCTCGGTGGAGAGCCAGACGTCTGACAATGCCCGGCGAGAGCTCGCCCGCCATCAAGCAGCAGCAGCTCCAATTAAATTAGGTCGCGGCGGTCGCGGCTATTTGTTAGAGGGGCAGAAACAAAACCCCTCCTACCCATTCTCCTCAGTCATGTGGCAGCAAGATGGCATGATCTACACCGTTACTTTTCTCTCTAGCGAACGCCAGAATATCCTTTATATGGCTTACTCCATGGCCAATGGCTTTCCGATTCGCATACCCAAGCCAGGGCCTGAGCCAACCCGATAAAGTGAAGGCAGAAGGCAGGAGGCAGAAGGCAGAAGGCAGAAGGGAAAGGTTGACTCATACTATTTTGGATTTTAGATTGGCGATTTTGGATTGGAGAAAGCTTTACCGAGCAAGCGTTCTACCGATTCCCTCAATTGCATCTTCAAGTCAAATTGACATCAATCTGGTTTTGCGCTTTTTGTTCTGTCCTACTGGTGTGGCACGCCTAAAATTGTGTAGATTTGTAGTTGGCACTTTAGTGCTGCCGAGGTCTATCGAGTAAGGTTTATCGCCTTTTCGACAACCTAACCCGATGGCACTAAATTAGCTGTGCCAGACCACTACTCTATTCTCGTAGTGCTATATGGCTGAGTCTTTGGGGTTCCCTAATTTCTGGTTTGAGCTGTCGCTGGTGGCTGGCTGGCTGGTGCTGGTGGTGCTGGCAGCAGAATGGGTACATCGTGCATTTGCAGCAGATGTTGAGATGGCACGCAAGGTGGTTCACATTGGTAGCGGCAATGTGATTGTGTTGGCCTGGTGGCTGCAGTTCCCGACCTGGATTATTCTGGCAGCATCGGTCGTGACGGGTGCGATCGCGCTCATCTCCTACAAAATCTCCATCTTGCCCAGCGTCAACAGCGTCGGGCGCAAAAGCCTGGGTACCTTTTTCTACGCCGTCAGCATTGGGGTTCTGGCTGCCTGGTTCTGGCCGCTGCATCTGTTTCACTATGCAGCACTGGGTATTCTGGTGATGGCTTGGGGCGATGGCCTGGCCGCAATGATTGGCCAGCACTTTGGTCGCCATCCCTATCAGCTTTGGGGCATCAACAAAAGCTGGGAAGGCTCCCTAGCAATGGCAATAGCGACCTGTATCGTCACTAGTCTGGTGCTCTTTGTGGTGCAGGGAAATCTCTGGCAAACCTGGGTGGTGTCGGCAATTGTTGCGATCGCAGCCACCACCCTGGAAGCATTTTCCAAACTCGGCATCGACAACCTCACCGTTCCCATCGGCAGCGCTGCACTCTGCTTTTTCCTCAATCAGCTCTGGCTGGGTTAAGAAAAGGACGGAGGACGGAAGAGGGAGGACGGAAGCAGGGGAAGTGGAGGGAGAGGAGGAAGTAGGAGGAGAGGGGGAAGAAAGCTTGCGATGAACTCTGATACCAGTTTTCTCTGGAAATGAGATCGATCGGATTGACGAAACGCTGATCCAGAACAGCTTTCCCAAATCCAAAATCGCCAATCTAAAATCCAAAATGGTATGACACCTACTTCTTCTCCGACAATCCCAACTGTTGCCAGACTTGATTGAAACTGGGTGCGTGGATAAAGCGCCAGAGCAACAAACCGCCGCCAACAAAAAAGATCAGGGCGATCAGGCCAGAGATCAGTTGAGAGAGAAACTTGGGATGCCCAGACCGTCGTTGGTGAGACTTTGTCTTGCTGGAACGAGCCGATGTAGCGCTGCCAGGACCAGCCGAGGTGGGCGGGCGAGGTGTAGGTCTGGGTCTCGCTGCAGCCATTCCCCCCGTGCCAGTTGCAGCAGCTTGAGCCGCTGCTCGGAACTGCGGTGCAATACTGGCTGGGGACTGTCCGGTGCGGCACCATTGACGCAGCACCGCTGTGGTGAGACCGCCCAGCGTTGGAGCGCCCAGACTTTGAACTTTTTTTAATAGAGGTTGGTCGTTGGCAATTAGCACCACCAGCGCCTGGGGCTGTTCCTGATAAAGACCGTAGGTCGCCTGGGCCACTGCCAGGGAGCGTCTGGCTTTTTTGCTCAGGGTCTGACCGCTGTCAGGTTGCAGGGAAGGATGGCTAGCACTGGCCTCGGTCACCTGCCAGCCACTGTTGGGGAAGAAGCGGGCAAATTCCCGTGCGACGGTTTCAATTTCCGGTTCGGTGGCGCGATCGCACAAAAACTGCATTTCCTCTACCACAGCCTGAGGCAGATAGACCTGACCCAGTTGAGCCAGTTCCTGCCAGTCTCGCGTTTTCCCTGGGATCAACGCGCTGACATCAAATACGAAGAGAATAGAGGGAGCAACCATAAGCTTTAATTTGGGAGAGACTGACTGATTTCGATCGATTGTATTGGCCCACCTGCATGGGGCAAATGCACTGACGCAATTCTAGAAGACAAATTTTAAGCAGCGTACATTCCTTTACAAGAAATACGCATTCAAGCCTGCACTTCCGGATGGTTAAGGGTTAAGGGGGGCGCATCCAGAGCTTGGGGGAGTCTAGAAATAAGGAGATCCTTTGTGTAGGGTGGGCAAAGGTCCATGCCCGTTCCCATCACAGGCTTTCTGATGGGCACGCTTTGCTTTGCCCATCCTACGCTTAAGTAAGCGCCATTCCACCCTACAGGCAAGATCCCCTGATTTCTGGATTCCCACAACCTCTGAATATGCCCGATGGGGAGATCGCAAAAAGTTCAAAACCAGATTGGCCAACCTTCCCCTTCTGCCCTCTGCCCTTTGCCTCCTGCCTTCTGCCTCCTGCCTTCTGCCTTCTGCCTTCTGCCTCCTGCCTCCTGCCTTCTGCCACAATCGCCAACCGCTAACCGTTTTTAAACTTACGTACTTTTCGCAGATACTGTTCTAAAAAGGGAAGTCCCCCAATTGCAGGTAATAGATAGCGAGAGGTGCAAAGCAAACCCAGGGCGGCAGCGGTGGGAGTATCCATGAAAGGTTGATAGAACAAGATTAAGGCAGCGTCGCGGGTGCCCACTCCAGCAAAGGTCAGGGGGAGTAAGCCCGCCAGGATTGCCAGGGGAGACAGGGCCAAATTAGCCAGGAAAGGAACGCTGGCTTTCAAGGCCAGGGTAAAAAACCAGATCTGCAATAGGTGCAAAAACCAGATGAAGATTGAGGTTGCTGTAATTTTGCTTAACTGGGTTTTGTCGCGCCAGAAATAGACTTGCATTTCGTGCCAGGAGGTTTGTAGATTGGTCAGCTTGGTTTTGAGCTTTTTCGGTGCGATCGCACGCGAACCTCGGAAAAATACCTGCGCAAAGCGACGAGACCCCAATAACGATACTCCCAATACCAATCCCAAGACTACGCTGCCCGTCATCAGCTGAAAAATCCAGTCTGCCAGCGGATACAGCACCAAACCCAGAGCGCACCACAACAGCAGCGACAACATATCGCACGTTTTCTCAAAAATCACCAGTGACAGTGATAGAGAACCGCTTAAGTAACCTTTCTCGCGGATGAAATAGGCTTTGGCAATATCTCCCATTTTGGATGGCAACACCATGTTGAGGACACTAGCCGCCAGGATTAGCCGATTCGCCTCGCCAAAGCCCAATCTGCCGCTAGTGGGTGTTAGTTGCTGAAAGCGCCGGGCCGTCATCAGGGTCAGGGGCACCACCATACCTAAACTGATCGCCATCCATCTGCGATCGCACGCCCGAAAAACCCCAACCAGCCCCTTAAAATCAATTTTCCAATAAATGAAGGCTAGAATCAACAGACTAACAACAATCGAAATCTTCCGTTTCATGGCATGTATAGCAAAAGGCAGGAGGCAGAGGGCAAAAGGCAGAAGGCAGAGGGCAGAAGGCAAAAGGGCAAAAGTTGGCAAAATCTGATTTTAAGCCTTTCGCTCATGTCCTTATCTATGTTTCATCGTGCGATACAACCCAACCTGCAATTCACAACGACCGAAATGAGCCAGAATCGATCGCAACGAAACAGTCACAGGTTGCAAACCACGTAATACTCATCTTCGATCCCCTCAATCAGTGGAGGAGGAACCGTTTCTGCATCTGAGTCAGCGGATTCTTCCAGGGCCAGGGCCGCCCTCGATTTGCTGCAAAGCCTTAACCGCCCCCCGCCGAACGCTCTCCTCTTTGTCGTCCAGTGCCTCAATCAGGGCCGGAATGGCAGCCTTAGCCTCTGCTCCCAGCAAACCTAGCGCCACTGTTGCATGACCGCGAACTGCGAAATGTTTATCTTTGAGTGCCTCAATCAACGGCGGGACAACCGTTTCTGCATCTGGGGCAACGTATCCCAGGGCCCGGGCTGCCCTCGATCGAACATTGGCATCCTGATCCTTCAGGGCTTCGATCAACGACGGAACCGCTGCTCTGGCATTGGGGCCAATGCGTTCCAGTGCGATCGCCGCACTCTGGCGCACCAGAGTATCTTCATCTTTGAGTGCCTCCATCAGAATTGGCAAGGTGCGATTCTTTTCCAACGTTTCCGCACGAACGCAATCCTTGAACAAATCTAATGTACTGTAATCTTTCCAGGCAGTTAACAAGCGGGTCCTGATAGCCTCCGGATTGCGACACCAACGTTGACCGCAACCGCTACTACCAACCAACAGAACACTTAAGACACTCCAAAGGCAAACAACAGAGAGAAATTTCCAGATTCTCATAGGATTCAGAAAAAGTTGAACATTTCTTAAGGATGAGTTCGCAATCAAGACTTTAGCACCTATGCAACCAGCATTAGAGCGCTGCAGCGCTCGCTACGAACAATGCACATTTTAGCCATAATGATAGGGAATGCCAGTGAGATGTTCGCTCAGGGAGGCAGAAAATGGGACAATATTACCGTTTTATCAACACCACCCGCAAAGAGGAATCCAGTGTTTCTCTGCCCTTCAACTTCGGCTTAAGCTGGGCTAAAAGTCTGGAACGGTACAGCCAGGAAGAACTCAAAGAAAAATTTGACTTTGTCATTAAAAACAATAATTGGGACGAAAACGATGCCATAATCGCGGTTGGCGATTATGGCAATATCCTCTACTATTCGGACACCCAACTCGAAGGCTAAATAGGAGATTCAGTCCTTCTTTTTCTTCTGCTTCTTCAGCTTCTTCCTTTTGCGGCCTAATTGTTGGAGGGCGTCTTCATAGAGACTATTAGCATTGGCATGGTTGGGATCGATTTTCAGCGCCTGTTCAATGGAATTAACGGCTTCTTCTCGTTTCCCATTAAACCACAGGGCTGCTCCTCGGTTGGCCCAAGCATCGGCAATTTTGGGGTCTAGCTCAACTGCCTTGTCGGCGGCAGCCAGGGCTTCACCAGGGCGGTTTAGCCTCAACAGTGCCGTTGCCCGATTATTCCAGGCGTCGGCAAAGTCGGGTTTGAGGGCAATTGCCTGGTCGTAGAGTTGGAGTGCTTCTCCAGGCTTCTCCAGAAATTCCAGAGCCGTGCCTTTACTCCATAGCGCTTTTGGATATTTGGGATTCAGTTCAAGCGCCCGATCGCAAGCCGCTATCCCCTCTTGCGCCCGCCTCAACTGGTTAAGGCTAAAACAACGTCCCCAATGGGCTTGTGCAACCTCTGGATTGAGAGCGATCGCTTCATCGTAGGTATCAAGTGCCGCCTGGTAATTTTTTGCTTCTCGCAAGCTGCCCGCTTGATTCAACAATTCAGTTGCCTGTTGTTCCGGAGTTGGACTCGGACTCTCTGCCACAGCACTTTCTTCGTTGGCTCCTGATTGATTCGCGGTTTGAGGACGCAAAGCAGACTGCACCCAACCCAGGAGCGGAACCAGAACGATTGCAGCACCCAGTACTCCCAGGACAGCAAAGATCTGCCAACGTTTAATCAAGATGTTCTGAACAACTGTTTGCTCCGCAACAGCAGTCGGTTGTTCTACGGGTGAAGATGACGGTTCGGCTGCCACAGCAACTGTAGGCATCGTACTCGGAACCACAACCTCAGTCGGTTCAGAATTCGTCTGCTCAGAAGAAATGGGCGTCGGCTCCTGTCCCCCAACTGGAACAGTCGCTGCTGTCGTCGAGGGAGAATCTGACGAGGTAAGCAGCGTCGCATCCTCTGGTGAGGGTTGTGGCGGAATGGATTGCAAAATCTCCACAGGCAGTGCTTGCAGAGCGTCCAGGGCTTGCGTTGCAGTCGGGTAACGGGCACGGAAGTCGTAACGTACCATACGATCGAGGATGTCGGCCAATGCTGGGCTCGCCTGAGGTGCGCGATCGCGCCAGACTACCTCCCCTGTCTGAGCATCTTCGCTAAGATGGCGCGGATACATCCCCGTCAGCGCCTGAATGCCAATTTTTCCCACCGAATAAACATCACTGCTAAAACGCGGATTGCCACTCAACTGCTCGTTGGCCATGTACCCCTGCGTCCCAATCGAAACCGTCAAGTTCGTCTTCCCCGTAGACGGATTCACTAACTGGGTACTGACCTGCTTAACTGCACCAAAGTCAATCAGCACAATCTTGCCATCCCGCTGACGGCGAATCAAATTAGACGGCTTGAGATCGCGATGGATCACATTTTGATCGTGAACAAACGCCAGCGCCCGCAGAATATCCTGCAACAAAGCAACCGTCTTGACCTCCGACCAGGGTTGACCTGGCACCAGTTCCTTGTCTAACGTTTCCCCTTCAATTAATTCTTGAGCCAGATAAAATTCCTGATTGTCCTCAAAATGAGCCAGCAAGCGAGGGATCTGATCGTGGCTGCCCAACTGGTAAAGCACCTTTGCTTCCGTATCAAACAAACGCCGCGCCGTTTGCAAACTCCCTGCATCGCTCACCTGGGGCTTGAGCTGTTTCACCACACACCGGGGTTGTCCCGGCAAATGCAAATCCTCAGCAAAAAAGGTTTTGCCAAAGCCGCCAGCCCCCAATTCGCTGATGACTTTATAGCGTCCGGCCAATGGCCCTTTGGGGCCCTGTCGCTGAAACAACCCGAAAAAGCTCGATCCCATGGCGTAGTGTTCTCCCCGGCAGAGTTGACGGTATCTATGCCGCTTGCATTCTTGCACGCATTTTTAGTGTCTATTGTAAAGAGAATTGGCCCTGTTTTTGGGAAGCAAACAAAGTCAAAGGAGAAAATAGCGGGGAAACAAGTCCACAATTGAACAAGGGAGGATCAAAATGGATTTGCTCTTAGCGTATTGTGCTCTTGAGCCTCCAATTATACAACACAAAGGATTTACCGAATACCAATTCCCTCAACCTTTCTATTTGTAATCAGCACTTGAGTGCCGTCGACTTTTGATGGGGACGGCCAATTTTTGGGCTGGCGACTCTGCTTGTAGTTGGCACTTCAGTGCTACCGAGTTTCAATAGAATCAAGTCAAAGCTTTCACAACAAGTTTGGTTGGACGTCGCATTTCTGGACGCACTTGGGCTAAAGCCCTGACTACGAACTCTAGTAGGTGCTGCATTTCTAGACACACTTGGGCTAAAGCCCTGACTACGAACTCTATGCAACTTGTTTGCGCGGTTGAGAGGTTAGAGTCAGATTATTGGCCTCAATCGCTGATGATGGAACGGATTCCTTCTACAGTGCCGAGAATGTTACGCGGATCCATGAACATCACTTTGCTGCTGTCGCTGCTGCCAATTTTCAGGCCCATGTCCAGATAGTATTGAGCCAGAAGAAATTGTAGGGCTTCCTGAGCAGAAGGACTGCCCTGTAATGTCCCAGCAATAATTTGCAGCGCTTCAGAGGTGGCTCTAGCTTGCATCACTTCTTGCTGGCGTTGTCCCTGAGCCTTGAGGATAATGGATTCTTTTTCGGCTTCGGCTTCCAGGATAGCTGCTTTTTTGCGGGCTTCCGCTGCCAGGACTTGGGCTTCAGCCTGACCTTGAGCACTGTTGATGGCGGATTCTCGTTCCCCTTCAGAGGTGAGAATCGCAGCCCGCTTGCGACGTTCAGCAGACATTTGCAGCTCCATGGAGTCCTGTACTGCTTTGGAGGGAACAATGTCGCGCAATTCAACCCGGTTGACTTTGACACCCCAGGGATCCGTGGAAACATCCAGCTCGCGCAGCAGCGTTTCGTTAACTTCGGTGCGGGCGGTGAAGGTTTCGTCCAGCTCCAGCTTACCCATCTCAGCCCGAATTTGAGTCAGGACCAGATTCACCATGGCAGCATGCAGGTTTTTGACTTCGTAGCAGGCTTTTTCCAGATCCATAATCCGCCAGTAGACCACAGCATCGACGCTGATGGAAACGTTATCGCGGGTAATACATTGTTGCGGCGGAATGTCGAGTACCTGTTCCAACACCGTGTGCTTGTAGGCGACTCGCTCAAACCCTGGAATGATAAAATTCATGCCTGGCTCTAGCTTTTTGCCATTATATTTGCCGAGACGCTCCACCAGGGCCTGATTACCTTGATTAATAATTTTGACTGTGCTTTTGACAGTAGCTCCCCCAATAGCCAGGATAACGAGCCAAACAACTAATGGATTCATGTTTCATCTCCTGATTGCATGCGGTCATTTTAGCTCACGCGATTGATGTTGCGGAGTTCTACCTGATTGGCTTTGATACCCCAGGCATTAGCAGTTCGATTAATGTTGTCCCGCAGCAGTTCGCCGATCTGGGTACGCTGGGTGAGGGTTTCGTCCAACTGCCGGGCTTCAACCTCAATCCTGATCTGGGTCAAACTCAGATGCACCATGGCGTCCTGGATGTTTTCAACGTTGTAATAGGCTTGTTCCAGGGCTATAACTTGCCAGAAAATGATGGCATCAACGGTGATGGAAATGCGATCGCGGCTAATGCAGGACTGGGCCGGAATATCCAGTATCTGTTCCCGCAACGTGTATTGGTAGGCAACTCGCTCGCAAACAGGAATGATAAAGTGAAAGCCTGGATTGAGTTTCTTACCGTTATATTTCCCCAGTAGTTCTACGATCGCCTGGTTGCCCGACTCCACAATTGTTACTCCGCTTAAGCAGAGGTACCCAACCAAAATCAGGCACACTAACCAGCCGATCAGACTTCCCAAGGATTTAGCCTCTTATTTGTTAGATATACATTCCAAGCTCATTTCAAGTCCTGATTGCGGGCGATCCCTTCTCCAATCGCTCGATCTGATAATCCTTGAAATTCAGGAATTCACGATATGTTCTGGGAGCACAATCAGAGTGTTGCCCTGACGACGGACAACATAAACTTTCTGATCGGGGGGAATAGTCATGTCGCGATCGTCGCAGCAGGCCCGCCAGGAGTTGCCTTTATAGCGTACCCGACCGGGTTTGCCTGCAGGAATTTCAGTCAGGGTTTCGGCTTCTGTGGGTTGCCGTATCGCCGAAACAGTGTTTTTTTGAGTAAAGCGGCGGGAGAAAAAGATCGCGGCAGCCGAGAGGGAGAGCCAGACCACAACCTGCAAGCCGAAGGATAGGTTAAAAAAAGGCACAAACTGCAGCATGGCAGCTACAACTATGGCACTCAGGCCCATCACGAATGAGACAAAGGCAACGGGGACAAAAAGTTCGACTAGACAAAGTGCAGACCCAAATAGCAGCCAAAACAAGGCAGGTGATATAAACATTTTTGGTCTTTCAATATGTGAAACAGCAATGCAAGGGAGAGGGCGGTTTAGCTTCAGCTTGCTTCTGGCAGTGGTAGTTTAAGGAATGGATTGGCCCTTGAGGGCCAATCCCCAGTTTCCACTCTATCTTTACTCTTGAGCAATGCCTAACGGTTGATACAGACATAAATATCGCCCTTCCAGGTTAAGGCAGTCTTAACGGTATAGAATTAACGGCAAAGATGGACTTAATATAATTTTCTATTACGCAGCTCGCTGCAGTTGTCCGAATGGTTGAGCTGCAGGGTCGGTTTGGGTAGGGTCGATTTGGGTATGTAAGGATGGGTCTATCAGGCTTGGGGTTGCGATCCCAATTCGACTTGGAGATGCAATTGATGAAATTAGCGGAATGCCTGCCCAGTTAGGCTTTCTTCAATCCAAAATCGCCAATCTAAAATCCAAAATAGACCTGTCCGAGAACTGGGGTGAAAGCCCCCCGGCGGGGGGCTTTCACCCCGATTCCCGAATGAGTCTGATGGTATGAGTCTATTTTAGCGTTCTGGCATCTGCCCCTTTGCGATTTGGCGTTTAATGCAATTTAATTTTAGCTATCCCCTGACCATTTCAGGGTCAGGTTTACCTGTGACAGATTCATGAGCAGTGCTGATTTGCCAATTCGCCGTTATTTATGGGCAGTGGGCCCTACAGCCGAACAGGTTGCGCCTGGCAAGCAAGTGGCGGGAAGGTATGAGGTAATTGAACGGCACATTTGGTTGGATACTCAACCGAATGTATCGCCGGATATTCCTGAGGAGATGCCTGCGGTGGCGCTGCCTTATATGCGCCTGTACCCGTTGCGGTTGTATTTGCCGGAGGTGTATGGGTTTTGTTCGATCGAGAAGGGATCGGCGACTTTCCGGGTGCTTTTGTTGGAGAATGTCCCGGTGGATGGGTCGGGTTGTCTCTATCCGACTTTGCAGGAGGTCTGGCCGCAGACCACTGCAGTGAGACAGGTATACTGGCTATGGCAAATTTTGCAGTTATGGGAACCGCTGCTGAAGCTGGGGGTGGCGTCGAGTTTGCTGGCAATGGAGGATCTGCGGGTAGAGGGTTGGCGGATCCGGTTGCGGCAGTTGGCGATGGATCGGAGCGCGATCGCATCCCGGATGCTTTCTGACACTGACGATACCGATCCCGATGCCTCAGAGTCCACGGCTATCCCCAGTCTTGATGCCCATCCTAACTTGCAGGATTTGGGTCAATGCTGGTCTGACTTGATTGGTGGCGCTCAGCCTGCGATCGCAGAGCGGCTGCAACAGATTTGCGATCGCATGCAATCGCCAAAGGTAGACGCGGCTGCGATCGCCGCTGACCTGAACCGATTGCTCCTGGAAAAAGCAGCTGAAATGCCCCTGCGTTTGCAGATTGCAGGCATCACTGATACTGGGCCAAAACGCACCCACAACGAAGACATCTGCTATCCCACCCTGCAAGATCTATCAACTCACAACACTGATGCCAACAACCCGCTGATTCCTCACTTAACCTTTGTCTGCGATGGTATTGGTGGGCATGCAGGGGGTGAAGTTGCCAGCCAGCTGGCTGCCCAGTCGGTTAAACTGCAAATTCAAGCATTGTTAGCGGAGATCGCAGAACAACCCGAACTGGTGTCTCCAGATCTGGTTGTCCAGCAATTGGAAGCGATCGTTCGGGTCGTGAATAATTTAATTTCAGTGCGCAATGATAATCAGGGACGCGAAGACCGTCAGCGCATGGGAACGACCCTGGTGATGGCATTGCAGCTCCCCCAGCCCATCCAAACAGCATTGGGGCTAGAATCTACCAATGCCCACGAACTCTATCTGGTGAATGTTGGCGATAGCCGTGCCTATTGGATGACCTCCCAATACTGCCATCAACTGACCATTGATGATGATGTGGCTACACGAGAAGTACGTCTGGGCCGCAGTCCCCACCGCGAGATCTCTAAGCGACATTATTCGGGAGCATTGACCCAGGCCCTGGGAACCAGAGACGCCGAGTTGCTGCGTCCCATTGTGCAGCGCTTTATTTTAGAAGAGGATGGTCTGTTGTTGTTGTGTTCCGATGGCCTCAGCGACTTCGACCGGGTGGAAGAATTCTGGAGCGATCGGACTGAAGCCGTCCTCACGGGCAGGCTCTCGGTGGCAGCAGCGACCCAAGCCTGGATCGACCTGGCTAACGAGAAAAATGGTCATGACAATACCTCGGTTGTACTGACCCACTGCCACGTCTCGCCCGATTATCCTGTTCCCCTCACCCCAGACCAGACCACCACCGAAATGCAACTGGCCACCCTTGCAGGCGAGGAGAAAGAGGTATCTGAATTGTCGGAAGCCTCGAAGGCGCTGCTCTATGGCGAATGGTCGCCTGATGCTGCTGCAGCCAAAGTGGAGGAAAAACCGACTAAGCGGGGCAACCGGATGATTGTCTTCGGAGTACTGTTACTGTTGCTGGCGGGAACTGTGGGGGGATTGCTTCTCTGGCGGCAACTGGCTCCTGAGAATTTCCGTCGGTTCCGACAGCAACTGCCCTGGCTGGAACAGATCTGGCCCACCTCCAACCGCGATGCAACCAACTAACATGTTTGAGTCAAGTAGGATGGGCAAAGCAAAGCGTGCCCATCTCGACCTGGAGAAGGGCACAGGTGGTGACCTTTGCCCATCCTACTCAGCGGGATCTTATCCAATTAAACTCTTGTCCCTGATACCAATTTGACTTGGAGACGCAACTGATGCAATTGTCAGAATGCTTTCCCAGCATGCCTTTCTTCAATCCAAAATCGGCAATCGAAAATCCAAAATGGTATGACGGCGATGCAACCGATTAATCTGTTTGAATACGAACAGCTGGCCCAGCAGCATCTGACCCCAATGGCAAGAGACTATTATGCCAGTGGGGCCTGGGATGAAGTAACCTTGCACGACAATCGAGCAGCCTTTGAGCGCTGGCAACTGCGGCCTCGCATGTTGGTGGATGTCAGTCAGCGAGATTTGAGCGTACAGGTGTTGGGAGAACGACTGCCGTTTCCTATTCTGATTGCGCCGATGGCGTTCCAATGTCTGGCGCACCCAGAGGGAGAACTGGCGGTCGCCAGAGCGGCGGCAGACATGGCAACAGTGATGGTGTTGAGTACAATGTCAACCCAAAGTCTCGAAGCAGTGGCTGAAGTGCGCCAGAGCTTACCCCAGAGTGTGCCCCAATGGTTTCAACTCTATGTCCATCGCGATCGCGCCCTCACCCGTGCCCTGGTCGAGCGAGCCGAAGCAGCGGGTTTCTCAGCGTTGTGCCTGACTGTTGATGTTCCGGTACTGGGCCAGCGGGAACGGGATCGACGCAATCAATTCGTCTTGCCTCCCGATCTGCAACTGGCCAATTTTGCCACCCTGACCGGGCTGAACATTCCCCAGGTTGAGGGAGAATCTGGCTTATTTGCTTACTGCAGCCAGCAATTCGATCCAGGGTTAACCTGGCACGACCTGGATTGGCTGCAGTCACTGACACCGTTACCCATTGTCGTTAAAGGCATTTTGCGCGGCGACGATGCACTACGAGCGGTGGAACATGGGGCGCAGGGGATTGTCGTTTCCAACCATGGCGGGCGGCAATTGGATAGTGCGATCGCGACCCTCACCGCCCTACCCGAAGTTGTTGCTGCCGTCGGCGATCGGGCCGAAGTATTCGTAGACGGCGGCATCCGACGCGGCACCGATATCCTCAAAGCCCTGGCTCTGGGAGCCAGAGCTGTACTGTTAGGCCGTCCCATCCTCTGGGGGCTGGCTGTAAATGGTGAAGCAGGCGTCAGGCACGTCCTGGAACTCTTACGCGATGAACTCGATCTCGCCCTGGCCTTGAGCGGGTGCGCCACCCTCCAGGACATTGACCGCAGCCTCGTCGTATCTCGATCTTAGCATTGTCCATCCAGCATTAAATGCTTCATTCACATACCCCTGCATCATAAGGTATCTTTCAGGCTTCGCGAACCAAATTGATGAACAGCACAATAACCCATGCGAACAACCCAGGGCTGAGCATCAGGCAATCGCTCATAAAGCCGTCGAGTTGCAATCATCGTGTCTTCGGCAAGTTCGAAGTCTCCCGTTTCAATATCAATCGCTACGATTTTGCCTTGATTCCCGACTTCAACTTTAGGGCGTACCTGAGTTTCTATAGATGCGATCTCCACGTCTAGCAAACCCCTCTTTACTGTAACGAGGTTGTCTAACTGCCATCGGTTTGACCTATCTTTAGGGCTTCAGTTCCCGATTATAGCTCACAGACAATAGTGAATAATTTGTGTCTGGTAACGTGCATCCAGCGGCTCCAGCAGAACTAGTTCATCTGCTTTAATTTACTCAATTGTATCCCGACCACTCTCAGACATATCTCCTCCGTCCCTCTGGGAAGAATAAGCATCTAAGCAGTTGGTGCAGTACTGCGAGCGGCATGGGCAAGCACTTGCTGCACCTGGTCAGGAGTGACTCCAGGAAACCACTGGACAAACTGCTCAGTATTGCTCCCGTCTTCGAGATTCTCAAATAGGGCAGAGGCTGGTACGCGGGACCGCGAAACACCCAGGCACTGCTTACACGCGCTGGATCTCGCTCGACAGCCTTGCAGGTAGACCAATCAATCATCATTTATCTTAACAGATCGCATGCACGACAATCCAGTGCGGCATGGGCTACGCGATCGCGTCGTGACTCGGCAATATTGGAGTCTCCATTGCTATGACCAATTCCCTGATTTTTTTGCAACAACTTCGGCACAAGTCTCTGCAAACCCCATACTGCAACTCTTCAAAAGAATTTCCCAGTTTTTCAAGAATTGTTCTGTAGAAGCGTCTGATAAATGTTCAGAACTGAAAGCGAGGAACGCAACACTTATCCACAGTCCAATATGTAAGAATTTTCCAATTTTTTCAGGAATTGTTCTGTAGAAGCGTCTGATAAATGTTCAGAACTGAAAGCGAGGAATTCAACCCTTGTCCACAGTCCAATATGCATTGAGTTGTAGATACTGTGCCAGAGAAGATGAAAAAAATTAACCAGCAAGTGAGTGAAGATGTTCTGTTCTCTCTAGAGAATAAGCCTTTATTTAGATATTACGGAGATCAGAATCAATCTCCATCTAGAGTGCTAGAAAAAGCGTTTTGCGATTATTACAACGTCAAGCATGCACTCGTCCTAAATTCTTGTAGTTCAGCGATTTTTTTGAGTCTTGTAGCATCTGGTGTCAAACCCAACGACCAGGTTTTAATGCCTGCATTTACTTTCGTTGCTGTACCGAGTGCGATTGTCAATGCAGGGGCAATTCCAGTTTTGGTGGAAGTGACAGATGACTATGTTATAGATCCCCATGATTTCGTGAAGAAGCTAGATGAGAGCAATGCTAAATTCTTGCTACTGTCTCATATGAGAGGTCGAGTTGCTGATTTAGATGCAATCTTGGCTATCTGCCTCGATAGAAAGGTCAAGCTAATCGAGGATTGTGCCCATGGGATGGGAGTATTTTGGGATGGATTTCCCTTAGGGAGTTTTGGCGTTGCATCTTCCTTTAGTACCCAATCTCATAAAATCCTTGATAGTGGTGAGGGTGGCGTATTAATTACCAATGACGATCGGATTGCTTGGGAGGCAACTGTCAGATCGGGTGCCTACGAACAACATTGGAAAAAGCATTTTTCTGACGATCGGTTAACAGAAAAGCTGTCGGAAAGAGTACAGAGTTTACCAATCAATAACTTTCGAATGTCAAATATAGTAGCTGCTACGCTACTGGCTCAGATGAATATGGTTGAGATTGAGAGAAGGGTACAGAGGTTTAATCAGAATTACGCTGTTTTAGAGAATATCCTTTCTCAGAGTCCATATATCAGTTTACCCAAACATCATCCAAAAGTTCGGCCCAATCAAGATTCAATCCAATTCGCGATTGATGGCTTAAGTCCGATTCAACAGAACGGCTTTCTTCATCATATGAAGAACCAGGGATATAATTTATCGATTTTAGGACTATCTAGTTTTAATGCACGCTGTTTTTGGTCGTGGAAATTTATCGGCAATGTTGATAAAGCGAGCATCTGCCCGCACACTCGACAACTTGTGCAACGGACGGTAGATTATAGACTCCATCTTCACCTGGAAGCTGAAGAGATTAAGAGGCTAGGTGTTTCGATTGTAAAAACGCTAGACTCTGCAGCAAAGTCTTAAATCAGCGATCGTACACGCTAAATGAATAAAATTCACGACTCAATTAGAGGCTGTTTGAAAAGTATTGGATCCCCCCTGGCCCCCCTTGAAAAAGGGAGGAATTACGATCAAAAGTCCCCCTTTTTAAGGGGGATTTAGGGGGATCGAGAGCATTTTGTTACCGAGTCTTAGACCTTTTCAAACATCCTCTTAGACGATAAAGTCTGATGTTTTCCTACTTGATACCAACAGCACTCAATCCACCATCAATGGGAAGATTGACCCCTGTCAGGTATGAGGAGGCTGGCATCGCCAAAAAAGCAACAACAGTTGCGATTTCCTGTGCCTCTCCAAGACGACCCAGGGGAGTTGCGTCCTGAATACAGGCTCGTTTTACAGAATCCGAAAGCACTGGTTCTGTCAATGGAGTTTCAATGAACCAGGGATGGACAGAATTAACTCGAATCCCTTCATTGGCCCACTCCACAGCCAGGTAATTCGTCATCTGCTCCATAGCTGCCTTCGACATCGCGTATGGTGCAGTACTGAGTCGTACAACGCGCTGACTCGAAATTGAAGAGACGTTAATGATTGAACTCGTATGATTGATACGCAGTAGATCGAACAACCCTGTGCAGAGGAAGTAGGCTGATTCAACGTTCACTGCAAATTGTTTTCTAACATCATTACGAGTGTATTCTGTGGTTGATTTTCGGATATTTATCCCTGCATTATTCACCAGGATATCAAGTCGATCGAATTTTTCGTAGGCTACAGATAACACTTTGTTTAGCCCATCTTCGGTAGCAATATCTGCCTCAACAGAATCAGCTTTTGCTCCTGTTTGTCTATATTGAGAGACCTGTTCATGTAATTGGGAGCCTGTACGGGCAACCAGCAAAATCTCAGCACCCAAACGGATAAATTCATCACTTATCGCTCGACCAATTCCCTTGGTTGCCCCCGTAATCAGTGCTCGTTTTCCCGAAAGAGTCCACCTATTTTCCACGTCTCATCCTCATTTTGTGGATGTATAGTGTTGTCCATCAAGCATTGGATGTTTCCTTTGCCGCAGCCAACAGATCTGACAGTGCTTGCACTACTGCACGATCGGCTTGAGGAGACCAGATCGCTGTTTCAGCGGCGGCAAGCTTCTGGAGCAATACATTCTTTGAATTACTGTCTTTATTGGGTTCCAAGCTGTGCCCCTTCTCTTTTGTAACTACCCCTATCAAGCCGAAGCCGATTGTGTGAGTTGAGATAACTTAAACTCTAAGAGGTTAACGTCTCCGGCTGGAGCAACAAGAGTATTTGGCTCATTCTTGACTCTAGACCAGTACTCTTGTAGAGCTGCTTGTCGAAAATCTGTCTGTTCTGCGCCTAAGTGCTCTAGCGCGAAGTCAACCAGTTCCTCTGTTTTAAGTTGCTCAAGTGTATCCCGAACGCTCTCAGACATATCTCCTCTATATCAAATTAGCAAAATTAGACCTGTCCGAGAACCGCCCCCTGAGGGGGGCTTCCACTCCAATTTCCGAATGAGTCTATTGAAAACAATTTGTGGGTTGGGTGGCAGCGACAGCGGAAACCCAACCCAAAGTCCTTTGGTGTTGGGTTTTGCGACCTCAATTTAACCTACCTACTTTGCCAAGAATAGCCCATAGGCCAGGAAGCGATAAACTGGGTTACACGTATATATAGCACTACGCATAGACGTTAGGACGAAAAATGTGTGTACCTCCCGCTTCGCGGGAGGTACACACACAAACCTAAACCCGTAGAGCTATCTATACAGAGGAAATGATGCACAAGAAGTTGACAATCAGTATTGATGAACAAGTGTATGATGGCCTTTACGAAGTCATTGGCAAAGGTGCCATCAGTCAGTTCATCAAAGATCTGGTTCGTCCTCATGTCATCAAGGATGCACTTGATGCTGCCTATCAACGAATGGCTGAAGACAAAGAACGCGAAGCAGATGCTTGAGAATGGGCTGAGGTACTGATTGGGGATTGCGATCGCTGAATCGAAGTAAAATTTGGCGGATCGATTTTTGTACGATTTTGCGATCGCCTTCGCGACAATCCAGTGCGACAGGGGTTATGGCTTGGCAATATCTGAAGTATCTGCGTCAAGCATCGTTTTGAGGTAAACATGAAACCTCTCTTGTCCATTTGAAATATTGTAGAGATCGCGCTGAAGTTGCAATAATGGGACAAATTCAGCTTTCATGATATGCCTGCCTATAAAGTTTTTAAGACAGAGGAGAATACACCAAAAATACGCACTCTCCTCTGCCCTACACAGTTCAGTTAATAATGTAATTGGCAGATTTAGAGGTCGCTAGCAGCAGTGTGTTCAATGCGTTTCCAATTCTGTTCAGCCCTAGTAATATTTCCCTCAGGATCCTTTTGAAAAGTTCTTAAGATCCCTTCATTGAGGAAAACGTAGAGTTTGCCATCAATAATTGCGGAATAACGTGGATCGCCATCAAACTTCTTGCCCACAGAGACACCATAGGTACAAAAACCACCATTTTGCGGAATATATCTTGAAGGATTCCGTTCGAATGTAGCAAGATTATCGGCTGTTGCAAAGTAATAAGCAACGCCATCATAAACACCAGCAAATTGAGCTGATCCATCAATGCGGTTGCCCAATTCAACAAAAGCAACTGGATCGACCCCATGGAAACCAAGGGGTGCACCAGCAGCCGTAAGACCTGGTACTACATTGTTTTCATCAACTGCGAAAGCTGATGAAAAAGGGGTTGCTGCCAATAACGCTGCAGTAGCAAAAACAAGAAACTTGGACATATGAGGTTTCTCCCGTTGACATAATATTCCGTGAATTAAACGTTGTAGTTGCTACGTTCTAATTTATGTCAAGCCAAACTATCAAGCAATCGATATCTGCCATGAGAGTCATATACAAAATCAATTGCAATTTTGATAGAGATGTATTAAATCCAGGCAATATCAAGCAACCTAGTGCAGTATCGCAATTCAAAGTTAGGGTAAACCCCACGGGGTTCACCCTAACTTTTAGCGTTGACAGAGCACTAGCTAGATAAAACCAGTCTTTGGGAAAGTCTATCTCTTAAACACTTGGCCAATTATATTGAGCAGCAAACATTCGAAATTGCTTAACAAGATCTGAATGCTGATTGATTCTCCACTTCATGCCTACGATTCGGGATAGATCGATCTCGGCAATCGGAACGTACACAATATCAGACAACCCTTTCCACACGGGCATGATGGTGATTCCAAATCCAGATCTGATCATAGAAATTGCCCACTCTTCTCGATCGGCTAAATAAACCACTCGTGGCTCAATTCCATTTTCCTGAAACAATTGTGGAGCTTTACCCCAGACTTCACACTGGTTTCGTCCAATAAATGATTGATCGTCCAGCTCAGCGAGACTGACTCGATCTTTACTGGCAAAAGGATGATCTGGCGGAACAGCAAGCAAGAAATCTTGTTGAAATAGAACAATTGAATTTTTCGTATTTTCAAGATTGTTCAGTTCTGTTACTACTAAATCAACTTCACCCTGTTCTAACCAATTGTGTAAATCTTTGACTGTACCATCCCGCAATTCAATAATTGAATTCGAATTTTCTTCTCGAAATAGAGCAATCATTCTAGAGAAATCTTCAATTCGAAGGGTGCGCAGGATACCTAATCTCAAAGTAGGCTGATTGCGGAAGTTTCTCAGGTTGTTCAGGGCAAACTGGTACTTATCCAAAATTTCTCTGGCTATTTCTAGAAAGAATTGGCCAGCAGGAGTGAGAACAGCCCGTCGTTGTCCGCGCTCAAATAGCCTAACTCCCAGCTCCTGTTCTAGTTTTCGGATGCTGATTGATAGCGATGGTTGAGAAATAAATAAACTATCAGCAGCTTTGGTAAATCCACCTGTCTCAACAACTGCCAGAAAATATTGAAGCCGATTGATATCCATAAGACGAATAGGTAAACACAAAAAAATGACAACGAATGAACACTAGCAAGTCATCAATATATGTCTTCGAAAGTTTTTAATACTAGACAAGCAAGAGTAGGCTGGCAAGCATTGCCTACACAACTACTCTTATTTTTACAAGACGACTCAATAATCAATGTCTAAACATGGCTCAGCCATATTGCTCATTCAATGCGCAAAGCACTCTCATAAAGTTTAGCTATGAATTCAATACAAAATCTATCTTGCTCCAGACAAAGAGTTTATCAGAAGATTGAAATGGCCAACGAAAACAACATTAGGGAAAGATGATGAATTCAGCCTTATATTACTTGGCAGCAAGTGGCATGTTCTGTGTATTACTCTGGATACCCTATATTCTAAATCGCATTTTCGTCTGGGGATTTCCAGCATTTATCAGTAATTATCCCACTAAAGAATTTCCGGTTGCAGTCCCCCCGATCCCAGTATGGGCTGAACGTGCCCACCGCACCCACCTCAATATGGTGGAAACCTTACCTGCCTTTGCGGCCGTTGTTCTTGCGGCCTATTTAGTCGATGCAGAAAATGGCCTGATTTCCACCGGGGCAGCTGTCTTTTTCTGGGCACGAATATTCCATGCAAGCGTTTATATTTTGGGCGTTCCTTTTTTGCGTACGCCAGTGTATCTGGTTTCTTGGGTGGCAATTTTGGCAATTGGTGCTCAGGTTGTCTTCTAATCGTCTTTCTAGACTCAGAGCAGAAGTGCTGTTCTACTGAAAATCTGCCCGGTTTCTGGATATTTAGATAAGCGACATTGAGAGACACATTGAAGGTTATTCTTCGCGATCGAATACGAATAGATGCACCATCTTCGAAGAACCTGGGTTCTGGCAGAGACCGCGATCGCAAAACCCTGCTTTCATCGCTACAGCCTTTGAAATCTCGTGCTCAGGCGCGATGGGTGCGATGACACGTCGATAGCCCAATTGGTGAATGGCATGTTTAGCCAGTGTCGCTGAAATTTCAGTCGCATATCCTTGGCCGCGCGCATTGGGCATCACCGCGTACATGATTTCTACAGTACCTTCCTCCCATGGCGTTAAACCGCAAAATCCCATGAATTCATGCGTCGTCTGGTCTTCAACTGCAAAGGCCATCAGTGGGGTTTGGGAGTCGTAGGACTCAATGGTTGCTTCAAGCAGTGCCGTGGCTCCTTCTCGACTTTTCTGCACTACGCCGAAGGTCAAGAACCGGGTAGAGTCAGGATCGGTCATGAAACTGACAAAATCCTCGACATCAGTTCGCTCAAACTGGCGAATTTTCAGGCGCTCTGAACGAATCGGCTGATTCATTTCATCTCTACTCTCCCTCCCGATTCGATCAAACGCAAAACCGAAATGTTGCAGAGCTGGTTGGCGTTAGACCTGTTTTCGGGCAATGAACTGCACAACCGACGCTATCCCCGTATGGTATTTCCCCTCGCAGACTTCTCGCTCAAGTTCGCGCAAAAGAATCGGCTCACAGTTCGGAAACTCACGCTCGATCTTGGCACTTGTCATCAGCATATCAGGGTCTTTGGGGCCACCAGTATCGCGAGCAAGCTGGTCTTCAGAGTATGCTTCAAGCAGTAGGATCCCGTTGGACTTCAGACATCGTTCCACTAAAGGATACAGCCTTTTTCGAACCGCACTCGGAAGATGGGCAGAAATTGAGACGACCGATCCATAGGAATTCGCGGCGGGTTCAAACGTTCCAAGATCGGCGACTTCGGTTTGGATTTCTACACCTTTTGAACGGGCTAACGCTTGCGCTTTCGCCAGCCCTACTTCCGATCCATCGACGCCGTGTACTTTCAACCCCAGCGAGGCAAGAAAAACAGCATTTCGGCCCTCGCCTTCCGCCAGGGATAGGACGGGGCCAATCAGCAGATCTGCATATTTGGCCAGAAACGAATTCGGCTCAGTTCCGTATACATAGTCGTCTCCAGAGTAGCGTTCATTCCACATATATCCTCCAAAGGCTTAGCTTATTAGACTCATTTGGAAATTGGAGTGGAAGCCCCCCGGAGGAGGGCTTCCACTCCAGTTCTCGGACAGGTCTATTGGGGTAAGATTATTCGCCAGCATGAACACCCAGAAGAATGGCTTTCGGATCGCCATTGGCTTTATAAGTGGCATGAAGCAGATAGGGAAACCCAAACAGTCCTCCCATAAATATGCTCAGAAATCCAAAGACAAACCCCTTAAAGGTGAACCCCTCTCGCCACGAAACCCAGGTAGCCAGTAAAAATAGATGGATTAAGAAGTCAGTATTGAATTGAGATCTCCAATCGAGATAGAGCAAATCGCCAAAGTATATCGTCGGCCAATTGATCCCTTTTGTCAGTACCGCGTAGATGGATACAGCAAAAATAATCACGGTAGAAAGGACAAGGAAGATTCGTAATGAAGTCATTGAATTATTCCTCATGATTACGGGTCACTTGGGCGTGTCTTAACACCCTAACGGCAGACACCTGCAATTCGCGATCGCGCTTGAGCATCCTCGCTCCTCAGTCTTTTCGGTAGGTGAGGATCGGCTCAAATCCTCCCAGGATTATACGCTTGCCATCGAATGGCATTTCGCCCATTGCCGCCATACGCGGGTCGGCAAACATGCCCTGATGCGCTTTGGCACCTGTTTCCCGGTCGGGCCAGACGACCCAGGACACAACAATCTTTTCGCCCGGTTTGGCTTTGACCGCCTTGCGATAGTCAGTGTGCTCGCCATCGGGCACGTCGAGTTCCCAGTTCTCGAAGATCTCAAGCGCGCCGAATTCCCTGGCGATCTCAGCGAATAGATGGGCCAGGCGCACATAATCGTCCTTCTTCTCCTCGGGCACAGCGAGGATATAGGTGTTGACATACATCGTTCTTTCTCCACCAATTCAGCGACCGAATAACGCGAAGACGCTCCTCCTGCTAACCGTAACATTAGGACAATTGCCCATCCGGCCACGGCGCTGCGATTGTTAGACTAGCCAGATTGACTTGATTCAGTAACATCAATTCATTGATACTTAGGCTACGATACTTAGGCTACCGATTCAACCTCAACATCCCATCCTGGGAACACCAGAACTGCTGGGTGACATTTCAAAGCACGCGCAATTGTTTTAGCCCGCTCCACTCCCAAACGAACCTTATCATTTTCAATGGCCGAGAGGGTAGACTGTGGAATCCCCGTCAATTCTGCCAACTCATTTTGGCTGAGTTCCTGCAATTCTCGTAAAATACGGACGGACTCACCCGGTGATACTTTAACGTTAGATTTAGCAGGTTGATATTCACTCATTTGCGTCTATAGTCTTGGGCAGTTAAGTCAACTACTTTTACGACTACCTCCTCTTGTAAAACCTCATAGATTATTCGGTACTGTTGACCTAATCTCGACGATCGATGTCCTTGCCACTCGCCACGAAGCGATTCATCACAAAAACCTTTGATAAGACGAAGCCCTTGAGGCCCAGACAATTGAATAATATCTTTCCATTTCTCATAACGCTTCAAGATCTCAATGGGTAGCTTTGAAACTTTCCGAGCAACCCTGTGATATTCTAGAATCTTCCACAGACCAAATATGGTATGTCAGGCACAGGCATTATGCAAGTTAATGACCGGGCACAAGACACTTCACTATCGCAAAAAACTTTCCAATGCAACCGATAACCTTCTTATTGAGAATCGATATCAACCTTGGAGCGATAGAGGTTAAGCACGCTACAATTCCATCCTCGAACCCTGTATCAAGGGGGCGGCAATAGCTCAGGCGATTGAAAATAAGACTCCTTCTTTCTCCTCTGCCTCCTGCCTTCTGTCTCCTGCCCTCTGCCTCCTGCCCTCTGCCTCCTGCCTTCTGCCCTATGCCTTCTCCTATAAAAGCATCGCCGCCCGTTCCGCCAGTGCCGAGCGCTCGCCCTTTTCTAGAGTAATGTGTCCAGCAATGGCTTCTTGCTTAAACCGTTCTACGACATAGGTGAGGCCGTTACTGGCGGCATCGACGTAGGGATTGTCAATCTGGTCGGGATCGCCGGTGAGGACGATTTTCGTCCCTTCGCCGCAGCGGGTGAGGATGGTTTTGACTTCGTGAGGCGTCAGGTTCTGGGCTTCATCAACCAGGAGGAATTGTTTGGGAATGGTGCGCCCGCGAATGTACGTCAGCGGTTCGATTTGCAGCAGGCCCAGTTCCATCAATTCTTCGTGGCCGCGTCGCCAGTGTTTGTGCCGTTCTGACGCCTCCTGGGTGCCAAGGATTAGATCGAAATTGTCGTAAAGGGGTTGCATCCAGGGGGTGAGTTTTTCTTTCACTTCGCCAGGGAGATAGCCGATGTCCCGTCCCATGGGAACAATCGGGCGCGAAATCAGCAGGCGCTGGTAGCGGCGTTCGTCGGCGACTTTTTGCAGGCCGGCTGCGATCGCAAGCAAGGTCTTCCCCGTCCCCGCCTTCCCTACCAGAGTCACCAGCGAAACCGAATCCCGCAGCAGCAATTCCAGGGCAAAGTGCTGTTCGCGGTTGCGGGCATGAATCTGAGACACCCCACCATGGGGCAGCTTCACCAGCGGCATGGCCTGACCGCTCTCTCCATCCATAATCGCCAACGCCGTATGGTTCGGATTGGCGTTATCTACGAACATCAGCGCCTGGTTGGGAAAGAACTGGGAATCCTGGTTTTCCAGGGAAACTTTGCCCTGTTGGAACAAGTGTGAAATCAGATCGGACGCGACCATCACCTCTGTCATGCCCCGATAGAGACCATCCAGATCGACTTTGTCCGTTTCGTAATCTTCTGCGGCCAGTCCCAGGGCATTGGCTTTGATACGGAGATTCGTATCTTTGCTAATCAGCACAACCGGATAGGGGCACTGTTGTTGCAATTCAATCGATACTGCCAGGATCGCATTATCGCCATTGCTGCTATACAACTCTGGTGGCAGTTGTTCCAGCGTGGCGCGGCTGTAGAGCGCCACTCGCAGCATTCCACCCTGCTCCAGCAAAACGCCTGCCGTCAAATGTTCTTTCTGGCGCAACCGATCCAGGCTACGGGAAACCTGACGGGCATTCCGGCCAATCATCTCCGGCCGTTTTTTAAAGCGATCGAGTTCCTCAATCACCGTAATGGGCAACACGACATCGTTATCCTCAAATCTAAACAGGGCAGTGGGGTCGTGTAACAGCACGTTGGTATCAAGGACAAAGGTTTTCTTCATAAAGTAGGACTCAGCGTCAGTAAACAGGTTTAATAGGCAGGTGTTATAGCAGAAGGCAGAAGGCAGGAGGCAGAGGGCAGAAGGGAAAGGTTTGACTACGTCTGGTTTTGAGTTTTTTGTTCTGTCCTAATCTATTTTCGTAGTGCTATCCATCAAAAAGTTGAATTAAAAAGTTGAATTAAAAAGTTGAATTAAAAGGGTGAATGAAAGGGCTGAAGATTATTTTAAACGACCCGATCGCAGAATGCTGACCATTAACCAGACGCCGAACAAGCTTGCAGCGGCAAAGAGGATGTTGCTGAGCAAATGCAACTGGGCGGTTTGTTTAGCGGTAGAGATAATCGCAGCGCCGATAATCAGGGCGCTGACAACCGTGCCAACGGTGCGGCGGTTAGCGGCGTCGTCGATGCTGCGGCGTAGCAAGTCGATCTCTTTGATGGAGAGATTGAGCTTGAGGCTCTCGGTGCTGAGGCGGTTGAGCAGAAAGCTAAATTGGCGCGGCGATGCCAGGGAAAGGTTTTTGAATTCGAGGACGGTTCTCAGGACAGCCTGGAGGGGCCGGTCGCCAATCAGTTCGTACTGGAATAGATCGGCGACCAGGGGTTCGATCTCGTCTTCGATGTTGAGGCTGGGATTGAGCTGGCGTCCAGAGCCTTCCAGGTTGGCGAGAGATTTTGCGAACAGGCCAATATTACCGGGCCAGCGCAGGTGGTTGCGGGTGCCTGCTTGCAGGATTTCCTGGAAGGCTTGACTGGCGTCAATCTGGGAGAGGCTGAGGTTGGAGTAGCGTCGCAGCAGGCGATCGTAGTCTTTTTCTAACCGCACCAAGTCGACGGGTTGCATGGGCTCGGTGAGCTGCAGGGAGAGCTGGGTACAGCGCTGGGCATCGGAGCTAACGATGGCCAGGATCAGTTCGGTGAGAACGGAGCGGGTGCGAGTGTCGAGGTGCCCCATCATGCCGCAGTCGAGGATGGCAACGCGACCGTCGTTGAGGTAAAAGAGGTTGCCGGGGTGGGGGTCGGCATGAAAGAAGCCATCGATGAGGAATTGCTGCAAAAAGACGCGAATCAGGAGGGTGGCGATTTCTTTGCCTGTTCGGGTGGCGTCACTGCCGTTCTGGTTGGGCTTCATCCGGTTGGTCTGGGTGTTGGCAGGCTGGAAGTCGGCGGTTAAGAGGGGTTGGCCGTCGAGCCATTCCATCACCAGGAGTTTGGGTGTGGTGAGGGGCCAGACAATTTCGGGGACCATGACCTGCTTGGGGTCAAACCAGCGGCTTTTGGACAGATTCTGGCGCAGCTGGTCGGTGTAACGGGCTTCCTGGGTGAAGTTGAGTTCGGCTTGCAGGGCGCTGCCAAATTCGTCCGCTAGGGCAACGATGTCGAAACTCTGGCCAAAGTTGGTTTTGGCGACCAGTTGAGCCAGGTTTTTAATCAGGGCGATGTCTTGGGCGACAATGGAGGCAATGCCGGGACGCTGGACTTTGAGGGCGACGGCGCGACCGTCTTTGAGGGTGGCTTTGTGGGTCTGGCCGATGGAACCAGCTGCGATCGCATCGCGACTAATGTCGGCAAACGCCTCGTCCAGGGAGACGGGCAATTGCTGGCGAATGACAGTCTCAATTTCCCCCCACTCCACGGGCGGCACCTGGGACTGAAGCGAACTCAGAGCTTCGATATAGACCGGGGGCAGCAGATCGGGGCGGGTACTCAACAACTGCCCCAGCTTCACGAAGACCGGCCCCAGATCCGTGAGGATGTTGCGGAACACTGCCGGGGGCGGCAAATTGGGTTCGTCAGTCTTGCCACCGCTGAGCAGCCGTCGCATATAGTCCCACCCCCGACGGAGCAGAACCTCAACTATTTCTCCTTCGCGCGAACCGAGCTTGGCAGGGGAAAGCACGCAACCTCCTGGTAATACCATTTTGGATTTTAGATTGCCGATTTTGGCTTGCAGCAAGGCTGACTGGGCAAACGTCCCATTTGGGCAGTCATTCGGCCAATTTCATTCATTGCATCTCCAAGGCAAGTTGGTATGACTCCTGGCTCCTGGATTCTAGAAAACTCAAGATTTCCTAATTTAAGTAGAACCTCCTTGATAAGAGACGAATTGAAACCTGGAGCTTTCGGCCCCAGGTTTCAATCTATTTCTCTATTGTCCCACGCTTCCTCCGCTGTTGGGAGGAGGCTAGTGCTCTGTCAACGCTAAAAGTATGGAATGGGCATAGCGGCGATAGGTGCCTTTGACCTGACTCTGGGCCCAGAACATCAACACCATGCCTGGAATCAAGATCGACATAGACCAGTGGAAAACATGGACACTTCTCCCAAATGAAACTCTGACTAGCAGAGGCGCTGCCCATTCAACAAAAGAGAGTCCTCAAAATACAACATTCATCAAGCGGGTTTATTGAGTTGGATGCGATCGCATTTTCTGGTTCGCGATTACATCCATTGTAGCGTTTCAGCCATTTCCAGCTCAAAAACTGTCCTGTTTGCTCGCGAGAATTGTGCCTTCACCTCTCATAATAGGAATACTCAGACATAAACCCAGTTCACTGCCAGCAATGGCCCCCGTCCTCAAATCCCCTGGCCCCACTTTCTTCATTCCCTGGTATTCCTATGACTGGTATTCCTATGAATAAAGCAACCTGGTTGAGCACTCGCACCCATTCTCTTCGCTGGCTGATTCCCAGCCTGGGAGTCGTGCTGCTCTGCAGCTGTACCTCCGAGGATATCGGCGTCAGCACCAGCCAGTGTCAGGCTGCCGTCGCACGCGCCAGCACCACCTGGGAAGTGAAATACTACACCCATCGCACCAATCCAGGCACGCAGCGCACCGAGCGCTTCGCCAGCACCCAACTGATTAACCGCAACGGCGAACCGCCCACCGCTGCTGCCACTGGACCCGACGAGCAGGGCATCTGGTGGCCCGCCCCACCGTCGCGTCCCACAAACGATGACGTCGATCGGCAGCGACGGGCCGCAGAACAGAACGATCCGCCCACCTTGCAGCGACGGGTGGACTACATTCTGCAGTGCGATGAGGGCGACCTGACCGCAAACGAAAACATCTACCAACAAGCAGCTCAGGCCATTCGCTCAGGCAAAGCGGTTCAGGTGCGCCACCGTTTGGGTAAGATAGTGGACGCGAACCTGACCGCGTCAAAAGAGGGAGCATCGAAGGGGACGGCCGAAGGGACATCGCAGACGGAAACGGAAGTTGCCCGCTCTCCCAGCGAGCGCCAGCCCGCGCCGTCCAGAACCGTTGCACCCGCCCCTGGAATTCTTTATGTCGATCCAGTCCAGGGAAGTGATTCGGCAACAGGCACCGAAGCAGGGCCGTTGAAAACCATCGCCCATGCGATCGCGCAAGCAGGCCCCAACACCACCATCCAACTCAGTCCCGGCACCTACAGCGCTGAAACAGGCGAAACCTTTCCCCTGCAGCTTAAATCCGGAATGACCCTACAGGGCAACAAATCGAGCCAGGGTCGCGACATCCTCATTACCGGCGGTGGCAACTTCGTCAGTCCCAGTTGGGCCAGACAAAATGTTGCGATTCGGGCTGCCGACAGCACCCAGCTGATCGGACTCACCCTGAGCAATCCCAATGTGCGCGGCTCCGCCGTTTGGGTCGAAACAGGCACGCCCATCATCGCCAACAACACCTTCCGGGACAACCATCGCGAAGGCGTCTTTGTCGCCGGATCGGCAACACCCGAACTGCGCGACAACCTCTTCGAGCAAAACAGCGGCAACGGCATCTCCTTCACCCGCAACAGCGGCGGCCTTCTGGTCGGCAATACCATTCGCTCCAGTGGTTACGGCGTTGCCATTGGCGATCGCGCCAATCCCCTACTGACCGACAACCAGATTACCGACAACCGCTCCGGCGTCGTCATTTCCGGTGAAGCCCGTCCCGTGCTACGCCAGAACACCATCACCAACAACCAGCAAGACGGCATCGTCGCCACCAACGATGCCCAACCACTCCTGCAACAAAACAGCCTCAGTCGCAACGGCCAATACGACATCCACAACAACACCAACCGACCGCTCAGCCTTGAATCCGGCAACTTAGCGGGACTGAAAGTTGAAGGAGACGTACAGTGAGCAAGACCTCTCTAGGGGTGACAAGACACCTCAAATCTAGGTGGGGTGTGGGGTGTAGGATTTAGGGTGTGGGGGAGAATCGCGCGGAAATTCTGGGGATGGCAACCCCAGCATCGGGTTTTGGGCCAGCAAACAGGAGAACAATCGTGCTGGATAGTCTCATATTTTTCCCACACCCTACACCCGAATGGTGCTTACATAACAGATTGCGTCAGTTTGGAAACCGGTCAGTAGGATGGGCAAAGGGCTGTGCCCGTGCCCATCACAGGCTCTCTGATGGGCACGCTTCGCTTTGCCCATCCTACGCTTAAGTAAGTGCCATTACACCCTACACCCCACACCCAGACTGCATTTGAAGCTTGTTGTCACCCCGTGAGATCCTTATCGACCAATACCCTTTTTCCGATATTGCTGTTGTGGATGCCGGGGTCTATCTGGATATTTCATCTCTAATAATCCCGCCGCCAACGATGGAAGCAAATAATTTTTGCGAAACGTTGCCCGATGGGATAACCCCAGACGCTCCATCAGAGCCTGGGCCGTGAAATAACCATCATCCATCACCGCTAATAATTTCTGAATTGGGCCAGTAACTTGGTCGGTTCATAGGCCCGAATCGCCCCTTGCACTTCGCAAATCTCCCTTGGTGGCCCCAGCACCCGCTTGCCCTCCAAAATCGCAGTTACCTGCTCCAACGATAGGGTGTTACCTTCGATGGCCAGAGTTCCCTGAATGGTACGAATGCGGTTTTGCTTCCGCAACTGAGGCGATGCACTCAACCCATGACGATCCAGGCGGCCTACTTGCTCGGCAATGGCGCTAATTCGATTGATAATGTTTGGAGTGATGCCAAAGGGCGGTTGATAGGACATCTAATAAGCATATCCTGCTAGCCTTGGTTGGAGGCAAATATGACCCAGCCAATGAGGTGATTGTGCAATGGAAAAAGTAGCTCAATATCGACAATACGTTCAGACATTACTGTCCCAGTATGTCGCCGACGATCTTTCCACAAACGAGGTTGAGGTACAACTGATTTTTGATACGGAACGAGACCATTACCAATCGATGAATGTCGGTTGGCAACAGTTCAACCGGATTTATCGGTGTATCGTTCATTTTGATATCAAAGACGGAAAGATTTGGCTGCAACAAAATCTGACCGACCAGAATCCTGCGGCTGAGTTAGTTGAAATGGGCGTTCCCAAAGAAGATATTGTGTTGGGTCTACACGCTCCTTTCAAACGGCAATACACTGACCATGGTGCCGCTTGAAAGATTTATAGTACATTCTTGTGTTGCTCTGTCTCACATTTCAGTGCAGCAGATACGTCAACGAAACGATTGGCTTTCTCCGAAAGTGGGTCTCGCACCGCTGACTTGTACTGTCATGTCTCTAGAAGCTGCAGAATGGTGCTTACATCAAATTTGGTGTGCAATGCTGAGCAAATCTGCACGGGGTGAAAAGTGAGATATCATTTCCCATTGAAGGCTTTCTCACCTCTGTACGATAGGATTGGTGTTTGATTCACTTCAAGCATCAATATGGCAGGATTAAATATAATAGGGTGTTCTTTTGCTTATAGCTATCGGTCTAAATTCAACTCATATGAATACTTTTGACCGCTCTAAACATGTCTACGTTTCTCCCGATTTCGATGAAATCATAAAAGATACGATACGTTTCTTTAACGGTACACCCGTACATCCAATCCCTATCCCAGAACGCTTTCACGGTACGGGAGTCTATGCTCTCTATTGCATTGCCAAATCTGGTATTTACTCAAGATTCAATTTAGTCAATAGGACTGCGTTCCATATACCTATTTACGTTGGGAAAGCTGTTCCGACAGGTTGGCGGCAAGCCAGACAGCTATTGTCAACAGATATTAGAAGCTATGAGCTGAATAATCGAATTAGAGAACATGGCCGCAGTATAGAGCTTGGGGAAGGTTTGAATGTTGCCAATTTTTTCTGTCGTTTTATGATTCTTGAGGGTAAAGAGAGTGATTTAATTGGCACTGTTGAAGCGGCACTCATTAGAAAATATCAGCCACTTTGGAATACTTTAATTGATGGGTTTGGTAATCACGATCCTGGTAAAGGCCGATATGAGCAAGCAAAATCAGACTGGGATGTTTGTCATCCAGGACGTCCGTGGGCAAAGAAATGTCAGGGAATTCACTCTAACAAAGCAGAGCTTTTTCAAAACATTGCAAATTTTATGAATGAGTTGAATGAAGAAGATGTCTAAAGTATCTTGCTTAGATTTGTTTACAGGAGCAGGAGGACTGGCAAAAGGGTTAGAGATGGCTGGAATTCAGCACAAAGGCTTTGTTGAGTGGAATAAAGATGCCTGTCTAACGTTAGCTAATAATTATGGTGCTCAGCTGGTTCATAATGTAGATATTCGTACATTTCAATTTGTACAGTTTGGTCATGTTGATATGGTTTCAGGTGGTCCTCCATGTCAACCATTTTCGATGGGAGGCAAGCATAAGGGAAATATGGACCAACGTGATATGTTTCCCTATGCTTGTAAAGCGATAAGTATTTGCACACCCAAAGTTTTTATCTTTGAGAATGTCAAGGGTATCCTACGTAAATCATTCAGTAGCTATTTCGAGTACATCATTTTAAGGCTGAGGTACCCTGACGTTTCTCTCAAACCCTCAGAACATTGGGAAGATCATCTGGAAAGGCTTGAGAAGATTCATACGTCAGGAAAGTATGGTGGTGTTAAATACAATGTCGTTTTTCGCCTAGTGGATGCTGCAAATTATGGAATTCCTCAACGCCGGGAACGAGTTTTTATTATTGGAATAAGAGAAGATTTGAATATCGAGTGGTCTTTTCCTAAAGAATCCCATTCTTTAGATTCCTTATTATGGTCACAATTTACCACTGGTGAATACTGCAAAAGACATGGAATTAAACTATTAGAAATTGAACATCTAGATAAAAGAACTAAGCAGCGGGTTGAGCAACTCATGCAACAACCTACTCTATTCCCTCCTTCTTTAGAGCCTTGGAAAACAGTTCGAGACCAAATAGGAGAACTACCAGAGCCTGATATTAAAGGTAGTTTTGATGATGAGCATATCTTAAGAGAAGGTGCCAGATCCTATCCTGGGCACACTGGTAGCTATATTGATATGCCATCTAAAACTCTCAAAGCAGGAGATCACGGTGTTCCTGGTGGAGAAAATATGGTTCGATATCAAGATGGTCGAATACGTTATTACACCACTTTTGAAGCCAAACGAATTCAAACCTTTCCAGATAGTTATAGAATTTCTGGCTCATGGACGGAAGCAATGAGGCAAATTGGTAATGCTGTACCTGTAGAGTTAGGTCATCGCATAGCAATTTCCCTAACTCAGGCTATATGTTGTTAATCTGAGATTGTCAATATCGGCGGGATAAAGACGATCGATGAGTATTTAAAGTTAGTTGCCGCCACGCAACTTTACTGTTAATTATCATAACGAGAATAAAAGCATTCTCAGTGCCTACCAACTAAGGAGCCGACAATAAATACTGGGTCAACGGTTCCTGACTTTCTGGGACGGTTTGTTCCTGGAAACTGCCTCATTTCAAGGGGGAGAAGCAGTCTCCATTATGAGTTGCGAGGATACCTAATTTTAGGCAGGCCGTGCCAACGTAGTAAAATTGAGATGGCGACTAAAGATGAGCAGGAGATGGGGTTATGATTTATGACGTTATCCTCAGTCGGGGAAACGATAAATATATCGCCCGTGCTAAAGAATGGCCTGAAGTCACTGTCGTTGAAAATAGTCGTGATGCTGCTATTGAGCGGCTTAAATCCCAACTCTTTGATTACTTGACCCATCAGGTTGAAGGGGTTCAAGTCGATCTTCCAGTGTCAATGCAAAGCGGGAATCCCTAGCTCGATAAGTTTGGATGGTTCAAGGACGATCCGACCTTTGACGATTTGCAAGCTGAAGTTACGACATATCGGCAAGAACTGGATCGAGAGATGGAGCAACTGCCTGAGTGATGTCTCTTAGGATCGCGAATTAAATAACTTCACAAACAACAAATCTGTAGGGACACGGCAATGCCATGTCCCTACGCGAGGATTGACACTTAATTCAATTCTCATCCTTACTGACTATGGTCGTAAGACATTGACTACTTGATTTACGAGACGCTATCTTCTGGCTCGTTTTGTGGGGTGGGGGCGTCGTTGGCGGTGTCTTGCGGGGTGGCTTTGTTGCTGCCCCAGTTGCTGCGGAAGAGCCTGCCCTGGGGGGTGTCGGTGCCGTAGACCATTTGTCCGATCTGGTTAAGTCGTAGAACTTTTTCGTAGAGGTTGAGGAAGGCTTGTCGTCGCTGGCTGGTGGTGGCGGAGCGGCTGAATTTGTAGTGTTCTTGGGTTTCGTTGGCGGCTTTGAGCTGGCTGTGCAGGGTTTCGCCCTGGGTGATGTCGGCGCTGGTTTGCCCGGCGCTGGCCAGGTCGGGGCTGTGCTGGCGGGCGAGTTCGATCAGGGAGGGCATGAGGGCGATGAGTTTGGATTCGTTGCGATCGCAGTCCCGAAATTCCTTCGAGGGAAACTGCATCCCTTTGGCGGCCTTGCCGTCAAAGGCCAAATTCATCCGCAAGCGCAGTTTTCGTCCCCATTGAATGCACCGGGCCAGGGCTGCATCTTTGGCGGCAGTGAGTGACTTTTGTTCGCTCAGTTGTTGGGCGTGGGTAGGCAACTGTTCTGCTTCATCTGCGGCGGCGGCCAGTTCATCGATCCAATCTGCAGTAATGCCAAATTCTCCCAAGCCTTCCAGGTGCGTGCGTGCGATGCCAATTTTCAGGCGCGTTTCTTCCAAAATTTGTTCGTTGGGAACGGGTGCATAAGCTTTGCTGTTGCGTGGCATGGTTCAGACCTGATAAAGAGAACAAGCTATTTGTAAATTCCTCAAGCGTGCGATCGCGGTTGCAGGCTTTAAAAAATATTTACAACTTCTGGAGTCCCCGAGATAAAACATGAAATAACAAGTATTTTATGGCTTTCCTTCATTGAAGCTTGTTGCTTATCATCAAAACAACACGTTCAAAAGAAAGTCAGAATCTTAGATTTTTTCATATAAACAGAAAAATAAAATTGACTTAACTAATTTGAAAGCAGTCAAGTTTACTTTTGCTTAACCTATAGAAAAGCAGTTTTATCTGAGTCAAAAGCTATTCATTATGAGATAACCTTTTTAAGACTTGCAAAATACTATCCGCAATCTATATACTTTCTACCACAATATCTAAAAAGTGCTCCGTATTTCGGAAATTTTTATTTTCAATTATTGGAATAGTTTTTGCAAACCATGAAGTTTTTTTTTGCAATACTTGAAGTATTTTCCGCAATATAGAAACTATAGTTAGCAGTTACTAAAATAGTTTCCGCAAACCAGGACATATTTTTTGAGAGTTGTACTACATTGGTTGTGCACTGTGGAATAAATAAGTGCCGTTCAACTGTAGAACATGTTTTTAGGTAAATACAGGGCCTGACACCTGAAACCTATTCAAACGCAGACTGAATGTAGTCTTTCAGAATCAGCTGGTAGCCTGACACAGTTGAATCGTTGCGATCAGATTTCATAGATAAGGCCGTTGATTGCTTTGTTGATGAGGACGGTTGAGGATAAAAGTGTGTATACAGACCTTGAGTTGTGGGTCGATCGGGGGGCAAGGGTTGAGATTTTGCTGATTGCCAGCGATAGGAAACCAGGGCTACATCGAAGCGGCAGGGGAGATCTGCCAGGATGGGATGGTCTGCCAGGAAGAGGCTGGCTGCTTGCCATAGCTTTGCCTGCTTTTTGGGGGTGATGGCGAGCAGGCCGTTGGCGTCCCAGTTTCTGGCACTGCGGGTTTTAACTTCGATAAAGAGCAAGATCGGTTGGGGTTGCGGCTGCGTTTGCTGGGTCTGGCGGGCAATCAGGTCCAGTTCTCCCTGGCGACAATGCCAGCGCTGATACAAAATTTCACAGCCCTGGGTGCGCAACCATTGGGCCACCAGATCCTCGCCCCAGACTCCAATCTGGAGCCGGCGACGGCGGTTGGCGGTAGAAGAGGAAGGGGGCGTGCGAGAGGTGCGACTTGTCAAATAACTTCACCAGGAGTCATGGCAGCAAGTAATAAGATAGTCGAAGCAATCGAAGACCAATACTGTTTTTCCCATTGACTCAAACTAGCATGAATTGTAAGTTTCTCTGTGTTTTCCCTCAGATCCTGTCGGATATGGTGACCAGGATGCTGCGTCGCTGGTTGGCGGGTGCTATTGCGTTTGCGATCGCGTTGGGCGCGATCGCAACGTTCAGTCTGATGCATCCGGCACCTGCCTGGGCTGAAGACTACAACGAACAGGATCTGACTGGGGTTGATTTTTCAGGTCAGGATTTGACCAGTGCTAGCTTTAACCGGGCGACTCTGCGCGACAGCGATATGAGTCATGCCAATCTGGCTGGCGTTAGTTTATTTGGGGCCATTCTGGAACGGACCAACCTGGAAGGGGCCGATCTGCGTTTCTCGACCCTGGATAAAGCACGGTTTCTCCAAACCAACTTGAAGAATGCGTTATTGGAAGGGGCCTACGCCTTTAATGCAAAATTCAGGGGAGCCAATATTGAAGGGGCTGATTTCACGGATGCGTTTCTGCGGGAAGACGATCAAGCACAATTGTGCGCGATCGCAACAGGTACGAACCCGGTTACAGGTCGCGATACCCGCGATACTTTATACTGCGATGAGTTGTAGAGTGAATTGTTAAGGGTTCATTGTTGATGGTTCATTGTTGATGGTTCATTGTTGATGGTTGATGGTTCATTGTTGATGGTTGATGGTTCATTGTTGATGGTTGATGGTTCATTGATCCCTGTTCATCACACGTCAAAAGCCATTCACTATTCATCCTGAACTATTAGCCATGAGCCATGAGCCATCAACTATTCACCATTTTGCAGCAGCGCATCGAGGTTGCCCTGGAACTCTAGATCGTAGAGATCGTCGCAACCGCCGATGTGTTGCTCGTTAATGAAAATTTGCGGTAAGGAACGGCGGCCGTTTGCCCGGATTGCCATCTCGTCTCGTGCCACTTCATCGCCGTCAATGGTATATTCAGTAAACTCAATTTGTTTCTGGCTCAGTAACATTTTGGCCCGAATACAAAATGGACATCTGCTCCAGGTATAAATCTCAACTTTAGAAGCCATTGCGGGTACTGCCATTCTAAGGATTTCAGCTTTATTTTAAGCTGGTAATGTTGTTCCTGGAAATTAGTCTTGCGTTAGGGACAGCCTAAACTCTCGCGGGTAGAGATATTTGTAACTGGGTTAATACCATCGGCGCGATCGCACATCAACTTGACCTGATAGGGATCGACAATCGCCCCCGAAAAATCAGCCCCAGTAATAACAGCCTCTACAAACAGGCTGCTGATGAGCATTGCATCGGTCAAAATCGCATCGGTTAAATTTGCCCGGTCAAACACAACCCGATCGGCAAATGCTTCCGTTAGATTGGCTGCCGTTAAATCCGCCTCAAAAAAGGATCCCTTGGTGAGGATGGTATGGCTGAGATTAGCCCCTCGGAAATTCGCCCGCCGCATATCTGCCCCTGCAAACGAAGTGCCTTCTAGATCCTTGCCCGAAAAATCTCGATCGTGCAATTCCGTCAGCGTATAGTTGACCTTGTTATCCTGCGCCCAAGCAGCAGGGACAGTGCCAACCAACCCCCAAACAGCTAAAACAAGCAAGATCGGAAAAACCAGAACTCGCCCCCAATCCATAACCTTTCTTTGGATCATCACCAACTCCATTAACACAATATTGGCTGCTGAACCCATCACCTGGCAGGCCACTCGAACCGATCGCTAAACACAATCTAATATCATATCTGGTTCATTGCGATCGATAAAATATGTCTGTAAGGAGCAGACTGAAATGGCGAATTGGATGCAATATAGCAGAAGGCAGAGGGCAGAAGGGAAAGGTTTACTACGTCTGGTTTTGAGTTTTTTGTTCTGTCCTAATCTATTTTCGTAGTGCTATATCGCTAGGCTATCGAAAAGGCTGTAATACCATTTTGGATTTTAGATTCGCGATTTTGGATTGAAGCAAGCCATAAGGTGAAAGCAGTATACCAATTTCATCAATTGCACCTCCAAGTCAAATCGGTATACCCCTGACTTGATAGACTTTGCAGCCCTAAAGTGCCCGCTACGAACTTGCCTAATTTTAGCTGGGTCAAAGCAATAGATTGGGTTTCCACTACTGCTGCAACCCAACGCAAAGCCCTTTACACTGGACGTTATCGCAGTAGTCATATCGCTTAGGACAGAACAGAAAGCTCAAAACCAGATGGAGTGACCTTTCCCTTCTGCCTTCTGCCCTCTGCCTCCTGCCTCCTGCCTCCTGCCTCCTGCCTGTTGCGATAAAAGCGCTGTGGGGAATGTGCCAATGATTGCGAACCCTCAATCCTTATCCCAGTCTCCCTTCTCTAAAATGACGATTGCAGACTATCTTGCATGGGAGCCGTTGCAGGATCTGCGTTACGAATACATCAACGGTAAAGTCGTTGCCACGACAGCCGGTACGATTCCCCATAACGACATTGCCTTGAATCTTTAGAAGATGAGTCGTGTTAGAAAACTCGCCAGATAAAGGGATAAAAGTAAGGTTTGCTCGGACGCATAATGCACGCGATCGCAGCCACCAGAGACAGTAACGCACCCACAACTCCCAGCAGAATCGCCAGACCCGCAGGAATCGCCACCAGTGTTGCAATCGGCAAAACCGCAGCACTCGCTAAACTAACCAGACCAATCAATATCCAGCAACTCCAGAGCCAGAGAAAGAAATTGAGCGCCTCCTTCGCATTGCTCCGAATTACCTCATCTTTCGAGACCCGCCAGATACCAAACGGGACAATCGCAGGCACAAACGCCGCACTGAACAAAACAGCACCGTAACACATCACCGAAAAAATCCGTCGCGTCATCCGTCTGGCACGAATCGAACGGGTTGATTTTTCATCCCGATCCTGGGACAACGGATTGACCTTCCCTGCACTCCAGACGGTAGTTTCGCTAGTAGTGGCGGGCGCTGCAGCCTCAGCGGGCGCTGCAGCAGGCGTCAGAGAGCGAATAAACGCCTTTGCCCAAATCTGAATGATTTCTTGCTCGTTATTCATTAGCTCCTGACAAAGAGCAGTCGCATCTTCAATCTGATCGTTGCCCTTGTAAGCTTTCACCAGCGACTTTTGAGCGCTGGTATAGGTTCTGGTAATCGGATCGGCTAAACGACAAAATTCTTCCAGGGCCTCAACCGCTTCAACATAGCGTCCGTATTTCAAGGCTTTGTTGCCCGTTTCCAGCAATTCTTCTGCTTTCTGAGAAGAGAGCGCATCAGTCTCCTGGGATGCCGATGAGCTGGGTTGGGCAACAGGAGATTGTTCTTCTACCGGGGATTGGAGCGATTGCACCTGACGTTTAAACTCCTGCTCAGACAGGGTCTGAGTGGGGCGAGCTGCAACTGGAGGGCCAGCAGCAGCTTTCAGTAACGTTGCGTCTTCGTCAGCAGCCACTGCCCCTGCTCTGAGAGGGGGTGCCTGCATCACGGTTGCATCAGCCGCATCAGCGCGATATTGGATGATGGTGGCATCCGGTGGCATCTCCAACGCTGCCGCATTCGAGCGCCGCTGAACCACTGTCGATTCAGACAGAGAGGGTAAAATCTTTTGAGCCAGGGTTCGCACCTGAGCATTCTTGTTGGCTGCAAGCCGGTGGCACAGCGCAATGGCTTGTTCTAGCTGACCATTTTCCTGATAGGCTTTGATCAACCAGGTTTGGGCCTGGATATAGTCTTTAAAGTGAGAGGTTGCATAGCGGCGACAAAACGCCTCCAGGGTCTCAATCGCCTCAGAATAGCGTTCCTGTTGGACAGATTCGATGCCATCTTGCAGTAGAGCTGTAGGGGAAGACATGATGCTGGATAAAAAAAGAAAAGTAGGTAAACCCTTGCAGAACAAGAAGGAAAGGAGTGAGATGCAAGGCAAATCGATGCATAATCGGGTAGCGGCCCGTTAATCATTCAAGATTCAATCATTCAAAATTCAACAACTCAAAATTCATGGCCCCCCTGGATCGATCGGGATGAAATCCTCATACCGACTTATATTTGGAGATGCAACTGATAAAATTGGCGAAACGACTGCCCAAATGAGATGCTCGCCCAGTCAGGCTTTCTTCAGTCCAAAATCGCCAATCTAAAATCCAAAATGGGATCGCCTCAATCGGGATCGATCGGCAATGCCAAATTCAGAACGAGTTTGCCGTATTTCAGCAATTGAGCAGTTTATTAAAAATTGTAAATTCCCCTTGTTACAGGGGTCTGAGAACTTCTGAATTTTGAATTGCTGGACGGTTGGTAGAGCAAACTGACAAAGCGAAATAGAGCCATAACAGCCGTTTCCCGTCTGCCCTCTGCTGTCTGCCTTCCACACTCCTGATGCTGTAGTTCTCTGGACAGATTCCGGTTTGATGCCTTATTTCATCTATCTAGCGTTCTCGGTAATTCCCGGATGAGTTCGATAAAGCTGAGATAAAAAATCCGTTCTTCAACCAAAATCGCAACTGCCGCAATCGGCACCAGAGCCGCAATCACCCGGATCGCAGTCGCCCGCAGAACCACAGTCCGCATCTCCCCAGTTTGTTAGATCGCAATCCGCAAGATCGCAGTCATCCAGGCTGCAATCAGGCCAACAGTCGCCCCAATCAGGCAGGTGATTTTTTTTGCGATCTTGCCATGTCAGAAATTCGCAGCCTACATCCATGCACACTGCTGCCCAATCGTCCTCAGATTGGTCGTGGCGGCGTTTTTTTGCGCTAGGTTCCTGCTCAGCTTCAGCTTCAGTCTCATTTTCGGCCTCAGCTTTGACTTTATTTAATGCTTGTCTGGCCTTTAAGGTGAAGCGGGCCGTTCGACAATCCTGGAAACGCTGGCGGGCCAGGGGAAGTGCAGCTGAGAGACCTTGTTGCGCGATCGCACACTTCACATATTGCGAACAAGACTCTCCCCCATGCAACAGCCGATGGGCGCAAGCAAACCGCTTATGGGGTGACAGATAGCGCTGGTAGCCACCAATGGCCGCCACCGCCAGACGCCGCGTATCCGCATCTATTCTTCGTCCAAGCGGACCTGTTCCCCCAGCCAACCCAGGGGTAGCCTGCGCTCGCTTGTCCCGTTTCTGGGTAACCGTTGCGCTCGCCAACGGCAGCAGCCTTGTAGTGTTCAACACAGAGGTTCTCAGAATGCTTCGAATCAATCGGTGCATGGGTAAGAAGTATCGTAGAAGGCAGGAGGCAGAGGGCAGAAGACAGAGAGCAGAAGGCAGAAGGGAAAAATTGACTACACATCGTTTTGCATCTCTTGCGATCTCCCAATCCATTTTCGTAGCATCATAATATGGCTAACATCGGGCAAGGTTCGCCGTTGGTATTGCAACGAATATCTACCATAAAAAAGTAGGGTGTAGACCCAACAGAAAGTATGTAAAAGTTGTTTTGCCGAGTCGAGTAAATATGTTACTTTTTTTGCAGAATTCCTTCTTTGCAATTCCTTGTTCTAGGCAATAGCAATCTTGTTGTTTCTAGCTCTTCAAGGGAGCAGATGTAAAGTCGAAATTATCAGGCAGTGAGTCTCGCGCCCCCTATATCGGGGCTGTGTTAAGCGCTCCCGGCTGTTCTTGAAGTTCTTTCTGTTCAGCTGTAAAGTTTCGGCCAATTTCAAATCAACGCAATGTATTGAGGTGAACAGATGAATATCGCGAGTCGTTACCAGTGTTTGAGGGTGCTGATCCTCACCGTGTTAGTTGCTGTGCTCGTGTTTGGAAATTTCGGCATCAGGGAAATCAATGCCCATGCAACCCCTGAGTGCGACACTGTCACTGAAGTCAATGGGGTTTACGAGGGTAGCGGACAATGCGTTGTCAGAAACCTGAAGAACCATGGCGCTTTGGAGTTTACCCCGAGGTTTGGGGAGATAGACAGGATAAAGTACTTTTCTGGATGTGAAAATAATGTGTTTTACCAGGTCGATATTGAAATCAAAGAAGACAAGAGTTTTGAAGAGAAAGAGATAGGCCCGCTAGTTGGCTCTACCATACGGACTTCGACCTCGAATGTGTCGGACAAAATCTTTCCAGTCCTTGAGGAGTATCTTTTCAAAACCGATTCATCCTGCAAGGCGATAGGGTTCACGAAGGTCGTCCGCAACCCCAGCTACGAGAACTTTAAGAGTTGTGTCGTTGACTTCAAGAAGATCAGGTAGGTTTCTCAGCAGGGAATGGCTATACTGCTTGCGACATGTCTTGTCGTCAGCAAGAGATAGGTATACTGCTTGCCACTCTACCGGATATGTCTTATCGTCAGTCGGTTGGGTTGAGTTCGCGAAATCTGGCAGCAAAAGGCTTTGCTTTGGGTCTCGCGATGGCTCTACCCAATCGACAATTTTTTGTCCGTTTCATAATCGAATTTGTTTCAGTATCCAGGTAGGGTGTGTTAGCCGACAGGCGTCACGCACCACACTCGACTAGATAGGGCGGTGCGTGACGCTTCGCTAACACACCCTACGAAGCTCAATCAGCTGTTCTACTAACTGAAGTCGTTGGTCATTCGTAAGAGAGAGCGCTTCAGCGGTAATTTGCTCGATCGATAACATAGTCTGATTGAGGATAGCAACTGCATACATTTTATCAACTACCCTCCGCAACTACTTGACCAAGGTTGCCAGGACTTGCGGTTCGCAACTTAGCTGCTCGCCCACCAGCGGCAACCACGACCGTTCCAGAGTGTCGCAAGTAATAACCTCAACCCGATCCGGCCTGTCGTCGCAACTGACCTGAACCTGATAAACAAACCCATCTTCCGAGCCTAAGAAAGCATCGTGCAGATCGACTTCCCCGGTGCGAATCGCTTGAAACCGACTTTCAGACACAGGGACGTAAAGCCAAAGATTGTCCACTTCAGTTTCATCAATCCAAACCGCCAGAAAAAGATGCCCGGTTGCATTACGACAGGAAAACAGACAAGGCCGATCCACATAGACGTAAATCTCGATCGTTTGCAAATTTCCCAGATGAGTGGCTCGCGGTAATAAACTCATTGAATTCTCTTATTCATCAAACAAATCTATCGATTGCCTATAGGATAGCGATAGAATCGCAATTTAGGAGAAGGAGCATGCCCTATCAAGTCAGTGTTGCGATCGAAAAAGATGCACATGGTTATTATGCCTATGCACCTGAGTTACCAGGTTGTCAGAGCCAGGGAGATTCTTTGGGAGAGGTCAAGGCAAACATTCAGGAAGCCGTTGAGCTGTACCTGGAAACGTTTTCGGCGGACATTGTCAGAAATCCTCGGGTTGAGTTGCAGCGGCAGGAGCTTGCCCAGGAATCGCAGGAGGCGCTGGCTGACTTTCGTGCTGGGCAGTTGCGGCCTCAGTCGGCGGCGGATGCGATCGCAGAGCTACGATCTTTTCTGGCATCAGAAACAAAACTTGCATGAGGCAGATAAATGATTGACTCCACAGTCTCCAATCAATCCCAACAGTACACCCTTTGCCTGGGACGCGAGGGAGATTTAATTCTGCCTGAAGCAGTACTGCAACGATGCAACCTCAAACAAGGCGATCGATTGACGCTGACACTGAAGAGAGAAGGTACGATTCAGTTGCAGCGGTTGCCGAATCGTTTCAAAGCGTTACGGGGCATTTTGAAAGACAAGGCACCAAACCGCAACCTGGTGGACGAGCTGATTCAAGAACGCCGAGAGGACGCCAACCGTGAGTAGTTGCGTCCTGGATACCTCAGCCTCGCGAATCTTGTAGGGGCGTCGCATTCGGCCTAACTCTTTCGGCTTTGCCCAACTGATTGTTATCGAATACCAACCCACCCCTAACGCAAAATCCTGCTCCATGCTGATGTTGATAAGGGTTGTATTCTTGAACTTTGGGGGGCGTTGCATTCGGATGTAGTCCTTCCGATCGTCACCCAAATGCGGGCTGAATGCGACGCCCCTACGTCAGGATGTGCGTTTGGGTCTCAGAACATTAATGCCACAACAAGAACGGTAAATTCTGACAATTGCTCGAACAGGTGGGTTCGACAGCGACAAACATTAACCCACCTCCAACTCGGCTAGCAAGGCTCGCATTTCGGCGGCATCCTTCGTCATACCCAGCCGCTTGAAACCAGCGAGCGCCCGCTTGCCCCACTCCTTCGCCTGCTCTGGATTGCCCCGTGCCCTTTCCAACCGGGCAAACGAACGTTGATAGAGTGCCGTTTGTCGTCTATCTTTATTACGTTCCGCAACCGGCAAACCGGTATTCAATAAGTTATCTGCTTCATCAAAATCGCTTTGCACGATTGCGATGTCGGCCAGCCATCTTTGGGAATAATTCATCGATCGCTGCTTATCAATATTAGCCCAACCTTCAATTGTCTTTTGGAAGAGTAATTTTGCTGTACTATAGTCTTTATTAGAGAAGTCAATTTGCGCTTGAAAATAGTCAAATGCTAATGACCAACTGCTAAAATCCCCATCTTCTAGATTAAGTTCATTTTCCAAAAATAACTCCTTTGCCAATCTTAACCAATGAGCAGCTTCTTGATATTGTTCTTTCTGAATAAAAAGGACAGCAAGATGATGGGCCAGAAGAAATTGAATAAAAAGATCGATATTGTCTCGTAACTCCCATCCTTCTCTTAACAATTGATTTGCTGCTTTCAGTGCCTGAGATGAATTGAGGCGAAGGTAAATCCAACTTTCGTCAGATATCGCTTCAGCATAAACTGACCATTCTCCACGTCTTTTAGCAGCAGCTGTTAACCATTGGCTCCAAAAAATATGGTCTTCCCAGTAACCGTAAAGATCTGTGTAATGGCGTAGCTTATTCCATAGAGTTTTGATTTTTTCATAATCCTCTTGACTAGCGCACCAGGAAAAAATAGATAGAAAATTTCTCCACTCTTTTTCAAGACGATCGAATTCAATGTGCCATTCTAATGCCTCATCGAAATAATCGCGGCCATATTTCTCAGCAAAATCTAGATACCAATTCACCCATCGTTCTCTGGCTTGTTGTTCGAAGGCTCGATCGGCGGCGAGTTCGGCGAGGCCGTATTCGCGGGTTAGGGCCAGCATGCCGTAGCGGGTTTGACCTTCAATTTCTTCCTGACGGATGAGGGAGAGTTGCAACAGTTGGGCTAAACCCTGATTGACGGCGATGGGATCGGCACTGAGTCCGGCGACTTCGGTCAGGGCGTCGCGCACGGGGGGGTGGGGAAAGATGGCGATGGCCATTAATAAGGCGTGGGCCGGTTGTCCCCGCAGGGGGGCGACGGAGCTTTCGAAGCAGAAGCGCGCCACGTCGTCGGGGAGTGGGGTTTGCGCGTCCAGCAGGGCGTCAAGGGGGTAGTGGGTGGCCAGCATGCCGACGCCGTAGATCAGGGCGACGGGGACGCCGCCGAAGCGCTGGTAGAGGTTGCGGGCCGTTTCAGGGTCGAGGAAGAGGGCTTTTTCGCGGGCTTGCTGGTCGATCAGGCGCAGGCTGTCGTCTTCCGGTAGGGCGTTCAAGCAGAGGGAGGAGTAGCCGGATACCAGGCGACGGGTGGTGATGATGGCCTTGGTGCTGAAGGGCAGGTTGTCGACAAAGGCGAGGATTTCGTTCTGGTTTTCGATCGTTTCCAGGTTGTCAATAATCAGCAGGGTTTTCTGTTGGGCGAGGCTGTTGCGGACGCGCTGCAGCTGCTCGTCGGGGGCGGATTGAGTGATGCTGGGGTCGTCGAGGGTTTGGGCGATTTCGCGGAAGATGTCTCGCAGGGTGCTCTGGCGTTGCAGGCCGGAGACGATGCCGGTGGGCAGGAGTTTGTTTTCCTTGGCGGTGGTGAAGATGATGGCGTCAAAGAGAGGTGTTTCCTGAGGTGGTGTTTCCTGGATTGAAAGCCCGTGTTTGTATTCCCAGCAGCGGTAGGCGGTTTCGATCGCCAGGGCAGTTTTGCCGACGCCGCCGATGCCGTCGATGGTGACGTAGGGGGCGCGGTAGTTGAGGTCGATGAGTTCCAGCAGGCGTTTCAGTTCGGTGTCGCGACCGATGAAGTCGTTGGTTTGCAGGGGCAGATTCTGATAGGGCAGCTGGCGCAGGTGGTGGCGGGTGGGCACGTCGGTTTCTGGGGCTGAAGCGGCTGGGAACTGGAAGAGTTCGGGCATGGTTTCGAAGAAAAGGCTTTGTAGGGCGGGGAGTTTGCTGGCCCGGTCGTGGGTGATGCTGAAGTCTTTGTAGAGCTGGCGCAGGTGCTGCTGGACGGCGTCTTCGCTGCCGTCGCAGAGGTCGAGGGCGATTTTGGTTTTGCTGTCTCCGGCGAGGATGCGTCGCAGGACGGCCTGTCGTTTGGGGGGCAGGCGATTGAATTTTTCGCGCACGGTGGCTCGGTTCATGATCGATAACTCAAAACTATGATCCAAAATTCAGACAAACCAAAATCATACCGATTTAATTTGGAGATGCAACTGATGAAGCCAGCAGAACGCTTGCCCAGCAAGGCTTTATTCAATCCAAAATCGCCAATCTAAAATCCAAAATGGTATCAGCTGGTTTTATCTTAAACAATGGGTTTCTCAGGTAGATGAGAATTTCTCAGTTGGGGAGAGATTTTTCTCAAGGGGGTTTATCTGAGAGCGGGGATGGCTAGAGTGGTTGGAAGGCAGAGGGCAGGAGGCAGAGAGCAGAAGGTTGAAGGTCTGGTGTTGAGGTGTTTGTTCTGTCCTGCTTTGTTTTTGGTCTTTGTCTGCGGTTAAACCCGTTATTGAGTGTTGAAATGTAAGGAGTTTGGGAGTATGGGACGGCAATTGGAGCGATGGTTGCCGCTGGTTGCGATTTTGGGGGTGGTGGCGCAGGTTTTGAGTTTGGTGCTGCAGGTGATGGAGCCGGTTTGGCGGCCTGGGATGAAGGCTGGGGTTGATGCTGGATCGGCGTTGTCTGAGGTGCAGGTTGGCGATCGCGAGCAGGAGAAAGAGTAATGGTGGGTGTATTGGGTGGAAAGCCGTGGAGTCGCGATCGCGCTTTTCAGGGCGAGGCAGTTGTCACCAAGACAATCGAACCGCAACGCTGGGGTCAGGTTTGCTTTCGCGGCAGTTGGTGGCGGGCTCGCTGCGAGCAGAACCTGACCTTAAAACCGAATCGATGGGTCAATGTGGTTGGCTTTGATGCGGAAACTATCACCCTGTGGGTGCAGCCGGAATGGGAGGTTCGGCACAACTCTGTTTCAAACGATCTCTAAAACATCCACTCCAAAACGATGCCGACGCGGCTATCTTTGCGGTGCCGGGAGTTTTGCTTTTGCAGATCGGTGGACAGGCGCAGGTGTTGGGTGACGGCGTAGCCAAACGAGAGCGAGGTTAACCCGACTTCCTCATCGCTGCCGGGGGAAACCCAACTTTGCGTCAGCGAGACATCGGCTGCACCGGTGCGAGAGAGGGCCAGCAAGAGCCGCACGCCCACATTGGCACCATCAATGGTTTCGCCGGAGGTTTTGAGATGACGATAACCGACGACGGGGGCAACGTTGATGTAACTGCCGAGGGGACGGACATAATAACGCAGGTCGCCTCCCAACAATTCTCGTCTGCTGTCGAAGCTGGTGTGATATTCACCGCTGAGGGTCAGTCCGGTGCGGCCAATGAAGACATCTTCGATGCCAACATTGAGGCCACCGGCACCGTCGGTTGACGGGAAAAAGGAGTAGCCCAGGCGCAACCGCGTGCGAAAGCTGGGATCGGTTTTGATGTCGGTGAGGACGTTCGGTACTTTTCGCAGCCAGCGCTGCAATACGGGACTCCCTTCAATAATGTCTGGACTGAGATCGAAGTTTTTTTCGGGGGAGTCGTCTGGGGGTGGGGATTGGGCAATTTTTTCGGGAAGCACAGGAGGGAGTGGGGGGGAGAGGTGTTTCTGGCTGGCGTGTCGAGACGGCGTTGGTAAGTTATGGGATGAATCGGCATCTGGAGTTGAAGGCTCCAGCTGCCAATTTATCTTGCTATTGACCCATGCCTGGCGATCCTGGCTAAAGGCAGGGTTCAGTTTGGGGAACTGGGTTGGGTGGGGAGACGGTTGATAGACGGTTGAGCGTTTTGTCGAAATGGGGATGCTGTCGGGGGGCGCGATTGATTGAGGGGGCAGGTCTTTTTCTTGATGCGGGTGAAGAGTCGGTTGGATGCGATCGCGCCCGCGCTGCACTGTTTCACGCTCCGGAGTTCTTGGCTCATCCAGAACCTGGAAATGCCAGTTTAAAAGGTCTTGATGTGGGTGAAAGGCAGTCTTTGTTGGCGCAGTCTTGCCTTTGGCTTGTTCTTTCTGCACCACAGGGGAAGCAAGTTTGGCTGCGGATAGGGACGGGGCGGGGAGGGACGGGGCGGAGACAGTGGCTGTCGCCTGCGACCACTGGGGTGCGGCTGAGGCGAATTCTGGGGCTATCGTTGGGGAGACTTGTGGATGCAGCGGTGCGGTTGGGGTTGCGAGCAGCAGGGAAGGGGAAGACGCGATCGCACGATCGTGGCAAGCGTCAAGGACGCGATCGCACTCTTGGAGAGGCTGCACCCCTAAGTCTGCTTGGGGTTGAGGAACCAAGGAAGGAGGTTCTCCCCAAGCGGGTGCAACGCCAAGAGCGAACCCCAAACTCAAAACACTGCTGGGCCAGCAAAGCCGTTTGTGCCGTGGCGTACCTGCCAGCTTGCGGTTGTTTGCCTTCTGCCTGAAGCGAATCCAATCTTGTGGGTCATTCAACTGCAAACCTCGACTCAACCTTTGCACCAGCAATCCTCTCTCCTGATTTGATTTGGCACGGGTGTAAAACTAACCGCTCAACGCTAACATAACCCTGGCCATTTTAAAACTTGCAGTTGTGTCCGTTGGTTATTCAGGTGTTATGGCAGAGGGCAGAGGGCAGAGGGCAGGTATCCCATTCTTGTGGCGCGATCGCAGTGCAGACAATGCTTGATGAGAAAAGGCGCTCGATCCAATTTTGTGCAAAGTAGAATACAATACTTTTTGTTATGTTTGTGAGGTAAAACAATTCTTCCAACTGCAGAACAAGGTTTAGCGGTAGTGGTAAACAAGTAATGATTTTTGAGCGCGCAGGTGCCACCTGCGCGCTCAAAAATCATTACCTCTATAGGACTACCGATTTAGCTTGTATTCGAGTGTGTCAATATCTGACAAATTTTTATTGTTCCATCGCGCTACAACACCGCTTTGACGAACGCACGGGTTATATAGGGAGCACTACGAGCATAAATTAGGACATGACAAAAGGCTCAAACCCAGATTTAGCAAACTTTTTCCTTCTGCCTTCTGCCCCCTGCCTTCTGCCTTTTGCTATACATCTTTGCGGGAGAAGATCTGCAAATTCAAGTCTATCGCAAGGGCCAATGGGAGTTTCTGACATGAAACCAGATTTCAATACCATGAGTAAACCTGAGTTACGGGCCTATGTCATGGCGCACAGAAACGACAATGAAGCGTTTTATACTCTGGTAGATCGATTCAGGGCAGACTCTAAAAATAATGTCCAATATCCCTGCCCGAAAACTCCAGAAGATTTGGCACAAATGGAAAAAGCCATTCAAGCAAAGATTGAGGAACTGGAAAAATCCTGAGCAAAATTTTGCAAGCTTTGCTCTCTAAGGCTTTAAAAATGAATTTCCAGGTCGTTCGAAAACAAGGTTCTCGCTTAGCAACAACCTTTTATGATTGGGTAGCGAGAGTGATTTGTTTATGGCTTTCCCAAAATTTCTGCGCTGGCGATCGGGTCTACCGCTCTGGATCGAGCGCATGCTGGCTGTGTTGGTGGCGATTAATGTCGGGCTGGTGCTGTTCGATCTGAGTTATGTCAGGCTGCGCGATCTCTATATCAGAGGGGATCTTTACTGGCAGCAGTCCCAACAGTACCGACAGCAGGAGTATCTGCAAACGGTTGATGTACTGGCGGGGATTTTAAAACGAGAGGGGCTAAAATCCCCTGCGGTGGAACCGCTCTTGGCTCGACTGCGCCAGCAAAGCATTCAGTTGTTGATTCGCAATCCGCCGTTTCGGCTCCGCGATCGCTATGGGGTTCTGGCCAGAATCGAGCAGCAGTTCCAACAAGAGATGGGCACAACGAGTCTGCAGCAAGCAGTAGAACAGTTTTGGAGCCAGGAATCTCTGGAACGGAAGGGGTGGCGGCATCAGTTGGCGTTCTTCGAGCAACAGATCCGTCCTTTCCTCTATTTTTACGAACCTGTGTTGCCCTATGACCTGATTAAGGGAATTGAACCCTATCGCGATACACAGCAGTATTTGTTCCGAGTCGCCGAGTTGAAACAGGTGCTGGAGCAAGAGGGTTTGCAGGGGGCGGCGGTGAAGCCGTTGCTACGGGAACTGCGCGATCTCAGCACCGACCTGATGAATGAGGGCAACGTGGGCAGCTTTGTACAGATTTCGGGGCAGGGAGGCACCCTGGTTGAAATTAAACATCGCATTAAGCAGCACATTTATGGGCGCGATCCCGCTCAGCATCCCACACTACCGGCCCCTCTGGAGTTGCCCTATGCTTTGGGTATTTTGCAATTCATTGCGCCAGAGGTGCTCTGGGCCGACAAATCTGCCAAGGAAGCATTCAACCAGTTTTGGAGCCAGGAAAATTTGTCAGCCCACTCCTGGGAAGCCGAGCTGGATTTTTTTGAGCAGCGGCTTCAGTTCTTGATGCAATCGCTTTATTATCGCCATTTGGGAACGAACGATCGATTTGTGGAGCGATTCTGGTTGGTAGATTTGCCCTGGATGTTGTGGTTCAGTCTGGAATTTCTGCTGCGAATTGTGTTAATGAATCGCTTTGGCTATAGCCTGTCCCCGCAGAGACAACAGCTAAGCTGGCGGGACGCAGTCAAACAACGCTGGTCCGATCTATTTTTGCTGCAGCCCTGGTTGCCCCAGTTGCGAATCGTCACCGCTATTGTCCGTCTGAACCAGGTTAAGTTTCCCTATTTGGAACGTTTGAGTATGGGCCTGCGGCTAAGCTTTGTCACCAGTTTTGCCCAAGAAATGACTCAGGCTGTGGTGAGTCGGGGTATTAATCAATTGCAGGGAACGGTGAGCAGCGGCCAACTCAAGCGTGCCCTCTTTAGTCCGGGCACAGTACCCAAGCGAGTCTATGTCGATATCAATGAAACGAACGAAATTCAGGCAATTGCCAACCGCTTGTGGCAGGTGACGGCCTGCAAAGTTCTGCCGGAGATTCAGCCTGAGCTGGAGGAATTCTTGCAATATCAGGCCAACCAGGCATTGCAAAAGTCTTCGTTCTATCGCAAGCTCCAGCGCCTGCCGTTGGTGCGGCGGTTGCCGAATCAGATTGCTGAAAAATTGGCGATGCAGATTGCTGGTGCGATCGCGGCGGGCCCGCAGAAAGCTTATCAGAACAACCAGACTGCTACTCCAGATCCAATCGGTATTGCCCTGAAAGAACGACTGGTGCAGCGCTTTCGCCAAACGCTCCGCACCGAACTGCAGCAAAACCATACCTTTGATGAAATTGAAGCACTGCTGATTGACCTGCTAGAAGAAGTGAAAATCAACTACGTCAACCCCGTTGAGACGCAAAGCAAAATTCCCCTACAGGAAGACGACGACTTTCAGGAAAGCTTGGCCAACACCAACGCCGCTCGATCCACCCTCAATCCACCACCCCGGCAACTTGAGCCTGGTGACCGCAGCGAGGTAAACACCCCTTAGAGGTAAATGGCGCTTGCATAAGGTTGGGGGGCAATAGCTCACCCTCTACAAAAACAAAGTCCACTTCCCTTGGGAGCCTGTTTTGCATACACAGACTATTAACAGACTGAAGGGGGTGTGGCAATACCGTTCGGTTAAGGATAGCGGATTCAATAATTTTACGAAAAATAGACCTGTAGGGGGAACAGCAATGCCGTTCCCCCTACGCGAGACATGAATTCTCCTTGCTAAACCGAAAAGTATTGGGGGATGTGGTATTCACCCTATATGGTTTCACTCCCTGGATGTTACATGCCCTGTATTTCATACACTCTATGTGTCGCACCCCCTAATTTGGTAGTTCTACTTGCGAGCCAGGTTGTTTGTTTTCAGGGGGTGCTCTTTATACTTGTTCTCCAATAGCGATACTCTGGTAAGTAGGTGGGATCGTTCATCGTTGATTGTTCATCGTTAATTGTTCATCGTTGATTGTCTGTTGGGTGTTGCCATCAGGGGCTAACCATGCGCAATGAGCTATCAATAATTATGCGCAATGAGCCATCAATGATGAACCATCAACCATGCACCATCAACCATGCACAATGAACAACGAGCCATCAGCCATGAACCATGAACCCTAAATTTCCATTACCCTCGCGATTATTTCAGTCGCGCTTGTCACAGTGGGTTGCGCTATGGGCTGCTGCTAGTATTGTGGCAGTTGAGGTTGCTATCCTTGTGCCGTTCTATTACACACGCCGGTGGGAGCTGCGATCGCAACTGGAAAACATTTCTGCTGAAGTCACCCGTTCCTTCATCTCCCTGGCTGGTCAAGATGCCTCCGGCAAAGAACTGCTGGTAGCACTGCAGAAGATGCCTCTGGATTCTGTCATTCTGGGCGGTGCTCTTTATACAAACGACGGTAACCAACTGGGTAGCTTTGGTGAAGTCCCGGAAATAGAAATGAACGCGCTAACGATGGGGAAAATTACCCGCACGAGCAGCTGGAACGGCTCCCGCTACGATGTTGTACGTCCCCTTAATACGCCAGGCTATCTCGCTTTCCCATCAGTTAAGGGAGAACGAGAGGGTAGGACAGGTGAATATGTCCTGGCACTCCGCCACGATGCCCGCACCCTGCGGCCCACGCTTTATCGCGATGTGGGGCAGCTTGGTCTGTATGTGTTTCTAATTGCTGCTTCTGTGGCAGGCGTGATTATCAGGATGTTGGAGCGAGATGCGATCGCACCCATTGTGCAACTCCGAGACGAACTGTTGGCAACAGGAATCGCCATAGAGAGAGGAAATAGTCAGCCAGGGAAACTTCCTTTACCGGGAGAGCGAATGGAACAGCAGGACGAGTTGGGAGAAGTAACGATTGCCTCCCGGAAGATTTTACAACAGGCTCAGCAAGCGATCCGAAAACGCCATGAGGCTGAGCAAAAGCAGAATGCTGCTGAAGATGCCCTACGAAAGTCTGAAACAGAATTTCAGACCCTCTTTAGTGCCATGAAAGATACGGTTATCGTTTTCGACCAGGAAGGACGGTATCTGAAGTATCTGCAAGCACATCGTCCCTATTCCTACAAACCCGGAGTCGAACGGGCGGGCAAAACCGTCAAGGACATTTTACCTGCCAAAACAGCTGAATTATTTCTAGAAGCCATCCAAAACGCCTTATTCCAGCGACAACAGGCCGCTCGCTTCATGGACTGCAGTCAAACTTATCCATCAACCCAGCAAATGGTCATTGTTGAATACAATTTGCCGCTTGCAGGGAAGCGAGAATGGTTTTCTGCTAGCGTGTCTGCCTTATCCACCACCACTGTCCTCTGGGTAGCGCGCAAAATTACTGCCCGAAAACGAGCAGAGCAAGCTTTGAAGCAAAGCGAGGAAAAATTTCGCAACTTGTTCGAGAACTCTCAGGTGGGCATCTTCCGTACTCAGATTGGCGACGGATTGTTGTTGGATGCCAATCAACGTTACGTTGAAATGTTGGGCTATACTACTGCAGAAGAAATCGTTCGAAAAAAATGTGCGCTTGAATTCTATGCTCATCCATCTGACCGTTCGCGAATTCTAGCAGATATTGAAGCCAATGGAGAAGTACGAAACTTTGAAACCCAATTGCATCGGCGCGACCGCTCCGTCTTCTGGGCGTTGCTGTCAGCCCGGTTGAATCGCTCTGAAGGCTGCCTGGAGGGAGTCGTCACTGATATTACAGTGCGCAAGCGACGACAAGAAGCTCTACGACTGATTATGGAAGGTACTGCGGCCAAGACGGGCGCTGAGTTCTTCCGCTCCCTGGTGCGCTATCTAGCAGAGGTACTGCAGGTACAATATGCCCTGGTGACTGAGTGGGCCAATAGTGCAAAAGACAGTGTTCGCACCCTGGCTGTGTGGAAAGGGGATGACTTCGGCGAAAACTTCGAATATGATGTTGCCGGTACGCCCTGCGAAGCGATCTTGAGAGGAATGACGACCTGCTATCTGGCTGGCATCCAGTCGCTGTTTCCAGAGGACGATTTGTTGGTGGAATTAAATGCTCAAAGCTACTTTGGCATTCCGTTATTCGACTCATCAGGGAATACATTGGGACATGTGGCGGTGTTGGATGTAAAACCAATGGAGGACGATCCAACCTCTGAATGGGTATTACAGATTTTTGCGGCCCGGGCTGGAGCAGAATTAGAGCAAGAGATGGCCAATTCGGCGCTGCAGCAAAGCGAGACCCGCTACCGTTCGCTCTACAACAACACGCCTGTAATGTTGCACTCTACTGATGCTGATTTTCGTCTGGTTAGCGTTAGTGACTATTGGCTCGAAGTGATGGGTTACACTCGAGAAGACGTGATTGGTCGGAAACCTACAGAATTTATGGTGCAGGCTTCTCAGCGTGCTGCTAGCGAGTTTCGAGTATTGAAGTTTTTCCGGGTCAATGCGCTTAAGGACATTCCCTTGCAATTGGTGAAAAAGACAGGTGAGACCATCGATGTGTTGCTGTCTGCGATCGCAGAACGCGACTCTGCCGGACGATTGCTCCGCACCCTGGCCGTCCTTACAGATGTCACCGAACGCAAACGGGCAGAAGCAGCATTGCGGGTTGCCAAAGAGTCTGCTGAAACCGCCAACCGGGCCAAGAGCGAATTTCTGGCCAACATGAGTCACGAACTGAGAACCCCGCTAAATGGTATCCTGGGCTATGCTCAAATTTTGATTAAAGATAAAAGGCTGACGGTTAAGCAACGAGAGTCAGTCGCCATTATGCAACAATGTGGCTCCCACTTACTGAACCTGATTGACGATATTTTAGATCTTTCCAAAATTGAAGCCCGAAAAATGGAACTCCATGCCAGCGATTTCCATTTTCCCTCCTGTCTCAAAAGCATCGCTGAAATGATTCGCGTCCGAGCAGAACAAAAAGATCTTGACTTTCATTACGAGCCGCTGGCTCCTTTACCAACCTTTATTTATGCCGATGAAAAACGGTTACGTCAGGTGTTGCTCAATTTATTGGGCAACGCAGTTAAATTTACTGATAGCGGTAGTGTCAGCTTCAAGGTTTCGGTGGTGGAGGCATCGCTGGCAACAGACGAAGATCGAGATCGGGCACATCCGATTAATCCTCTACCCTTATCCCAAAAACTTCGCTTCCAAATCGAAGATACAGGCATTGGCATCGCTGCCGATCGACTCGGAGAGATTTTTCTGCCCTTTGAGCAGGTTAGCGATCGCAGTCGGCACCATGAAGGTACAGGTCTGGGGCTAGCTATTAGCTATCAGCTTGCCCAGCTGATGGGAAGCCAACTAAAAGTCAGCAGCACTTTAGGAGAAGGGAGTGTCTTCTGGTTCGATCTACCCTGGGAAGAAGGCGCAGGCGTGGCTATCTCTCCCTACGACTACCCGATTGTGGGTTTTGTCGGCCTGCCTCGCAAAATATTGATCGTAGACGACAAAAAGGCAAATCGCGCGATTTTGTTCGATCTCTTAGAACCTTTAGGATTTGAACTGTTGGAAGCCACAGGCGGCAGAGATTGTCTCAACAAGGTCGTCGAGTTTCAACCCGATGCAATTCTGATGGACCTGATTATGCCTGATATGGATGGTTTCGAAACAACACGGCAGTTGAGACAACTTTTCCTGCAGCAAGAGGACGACTATCCTGCTTCTTCCCCGAACGCGCTCAATGGTCAATCTCGCCCACGCATCATTGCTATTTCAGCCAGCGCCTTCGAAGAGCAACAGCAGAAAAGCCGGGCAGCAGGATGCGATGATTTTCTGGCTAAACCAGTACAGGAAAAAATGCTCCTGGACTGCCTGCAACAACATCTAGGGCTGGAGTGGGTTTATGCCGCCGCCGCGATCGAGTTGCCCCGATCCGAGACAAGGCAATCAACATCCCATCCTCTAAACCAGACTAACACTCTGGTTGCGCCTCCTCCCGAAGCCCTGAGTACGCTGGCTCATCTCGTCAGGCGAGGCCAAATCAAAGGCATTCTAGAACAAGCCACTGCCCTGGAACAACGCCACGAGCAGTGGCGTCCCTTTGCAGCAGAACTTCGCCGTCTGGCTAAGGGCTTTGAAGTCAAACAGATGCGAACGTTTGTCCAACAATATTTGGACAAAGAACAATGAGCGCCGAACGTGCCGACACCGATATTGTCCTCATTGTCGATGACAATCCCACCAATCTGGCGGTGTTGTTTGAATGCTTGAGCGAGTCTGGAGTTGAAGTGTGGATGGCTCAAGATGGCGAAACGGCATTGGAACAAGTGAACGAGGAACAACCCGATCTAATTTTGTTGGATGTGCTGATGTCCGATCTGGATGGATTTGAAACCTGCCGTCGCTTGAAGGACAATCAGACAACTCGAGATATCCCTGTTATTTTTATGACTGCTCTTGCCGAAACAGTCGATAAGGTCAGAGGATTCAATCTTGGTGCAGTGGATTATATCACTAAGCCATTCCAGCAAGAGGAAGTACTGAGCCGCATCCAACTTCACCTGCGTTTGCGTAAACTAACCCAGCAACTGCAAGTACAAAATCAGCAGCTACAGACAGAAATTCGCGATCGCAAACAAGCTGAGGCGGCCCTTCAGCAGGCCAAAGAGGCTGCCGAAGCGGCCAATCAGGCAAAAAGTGCTTTCCTGGCCAACATGAGTCACGAACTCCGCACCCCCCTCAATGCCATCCTTGGTTTTACTCAACTCATGACCCGCGACCCAAACCTGAATCCAGTGCAACAAGAGCAATTACAAGTTGTGAGTCTGAGCGGCAAAAACTTGCTGGAGATGATCAACGAGATTCTAGCCATGTCGAAAATTGAGGCTGGACGTACCGTCATCATTCCAAATGATTTCGATCTGCATCGTTTGCTCCATAGCCTCGAAGAAATGCTATCTATTCGTGCTCAAGAAAAAGGCTTGCAGCTTTTTTTTGACCTGGCAAACAATCTGCCGCAACATATCCAAACCGACGAGAGTAAATTGCGTCAAGTGTTGCTCAATCTGCTTGACAACGCGATCAAATTTACTCAACACGGTAGCGTCACTTTGCGGGCAAAAGTTGTTAATGGTTCATTGTTCATTGTTCATGGCAAGGAAAACACCCCCAACCATGAACCATTCACTATTCATAATGAACTCTCAACCCCCAACCATGAACCATTCACTATTCATAATGAACCATTAACAATAAACCTTTTATTTGAAGTGGAGGATACTGGCCCCGGCATCGCTGCCGCTGAGATGGAAATTCTCTTTGAGCCCTTTGTCCAAACGAAGAGCGACAAAAAGTTTCAGGAAGGGACAGGTCTGGGTCTGCCGATTAGCCAGAAATTTGTACAGTTGATGGGCGGTCAGCTGACTGTTCGCAGTACATTAGGGCAGGGAACGCACTTCAGTTTCGTTTTGCCGGTTGGTGTTGGAGAGCTGGTGGATTTTCACTGTCAGGAGGGTCCGCTCCGGCACGCGATCGGACTCGCTCCGGGACAACCCACTTATCGTTTGTTGGTTGTAGAGGATCGTTGGGAAAATCGCAAATTGTTGGTCACGATGCTGGAACCACTGGGTTTTGAGGTGCGCGAAGCCAGCAACGGCCAGGATGCGATCGCGCTCTGGGAAAGCTGGGAACCGCATTTAATCTGGATGGATATGCGCATGCCCGTTATGGATGGTTACGAAGCAACCAAACAGATTAAACGTCAATTGAAGGGACAAGCCACAGTCATCATCGCACTCACCGCCAGTACTTTTGAGGAAGATCGCAACAGTATCCTGGCAGCAGGGTGCGACGACTTTCTGCGCAAACCCTTCCAGGAAACAATGCTATTGGAGAAACTCGCCAAACATCTGGGAGTACAGTATCTTTACGAAGAAGAAAATGACAAGGACGAAATCGGACGTGAGGAAACCAGAGACTATCTGTTGTCAGCAGCGGAGATGAACCTGTCTCTGGAGCAAATGCCTGTAGAGTGGCTCCTGGATATCCGTCAGGCAGCAGCCCAGGTTGATGCCGATCTATTACTCGATCTGATCGCCAAAATCCCTCAAGAAAAAAGCGCTATGGCTCATACTCTGATGGATCTAGTCAAAAAATTTCGTTTCGACAAGATTCTAGCGCTGATTCGGTCAACCCAGCAATAAGAGACCTGCTCTCATACCAATTAGACTTGGAAATGCAGTCGATCGAGCTAATGAAACGTTTCCGCAACAAGATTTTCCCGAAGCCACAATCGCCAATCTAACATCCAAAATTATAAACTGGCGACCAACCCTAAACTATTAGCTTACTTTTCCAGAAGATAAGGATGTAAAACCAATGACTCAGGATGAAGAACATCGTCCTCAACCGAAACCAAGACAATTGACGACTATCGGCACCATGCTTCTGGTTAGTGGAATTATCAACCTTTTCTCTGCTTTATCTTGGTTTATAACCTTTATCGGTATTCCTCTAGCAATATATTGCCTGGTCTTAGGGATGCTAGAAATTATCTACGCTGGAAAAATTTTGTCAGATCCAGTCGTGGCGACGCAACCAGCAAAGTATATTGCTGTCATGGAGATCGTCAATATTATCTCGTGCAATTTTATATCGTTGGCAATAGGAATTGTCAGCCTTGTTCTTTATGCAGAACCAGAAGTTGTCAATTATTTTCGCCGTCGCCATTAAATAGATGTCCCAATACCAAGGAAAAGCAAGTTACACGAAGTTACCACACTGAATGAGCTGCTGCGAACTTTGTACAGTTTGAGTCGTTTCGCACTGACCCAATCAATTTGGTGCAATCATGCTTGGGACAGTGATAAACAAGTCAGGATTTTTGAGCGCGAGGGCGTAACCCTCGCGCTCAAAAATCCTGACATCTGGAGGACTACCATGCTTGGTTGTAGAGCAAGTTGTAATGCTTGCCCCAAAGACTCTGCAGCACTCAAGTGCAAACTGCAAACTTTGGGCAATTTCGGGCGCTTCACAACGCTACATGATGAAACATCGTTCGTCCTAAAGGCGAATTGAGAAAAGCGATTTGAAGCTCGCCAGCATTGGCTAAAGAATATAGGCGAAAAGTATAGTAGCCCAGGAACATTACCAACCCTGTTAATTGGAACTTTTTTTGTTTCAATAATTGGAGATAAAATGCATCCAGCGGTTTATTTTTGGCCAACTCAAGAACAAGATGCAGAATTGCTAGCAGACAACCGACAAACAGAACGGGCCCGAATAGATGCTCTGCGAATGCTTGGTGCCAATCGCCACGAGCCATCGCCATGAAAGAACGAGTCAGACCGCAAGTGGGAGTTGGGATCCCAGTCAAATGGCTAAATGGACAGGCTATGAACGAGATTGTGTATCCCTGGTTGTAAAAGAAGGCAGCTAAAATCGGGGCACAAAATATCCCCAAGGAAAATAGACGAATCCATTGTTCTTTGGGGAGGAATAAATATTGGGAGAGTTTCACCATCACTGTCAACCCGTTAGAGTTTTCTATCGCTCCTCTCCCTCACCCTTTCCCAGACAAAGAGAGAAGGGGAGATATATTAATGCCAGTAGTCCTCCAAAGATAAGAATTTTTGAGCGTGCGGGTTCCACCTGCACGCTCAAAAATTCTTACTTGTTTATCATTACTGCCGACTAGATTGCATCTTCTGAACTGGGAAGAAAACCAAAAATACTTTGATATGCGGCGACAACACAGCAAAGTGTCCAGGGAGCGGTAACCAGCATTCCCAAACCAAAGATCAATGCGCCAACAAAGTTAATCAGAAACAAAACGAGTCCCAACAGAAAAATTGAGAGCCATTGTTTCGTAACAACTTGTCGGCTGGCTTCCATCGCTTCCCAAAAGTCCAACTTCTTTTCTACAATCAGGGGCACTACAAATGTGTAGCAGACTCCTAAATAAATACCAGGGATGATCAACAGAAGGGTACCCAGGAAGATAAAGATACCAACGACTAATCCCGCAATGAAAAGGGGTAAAAAATAGTTGAAACCTGAAAAGAAGTCGCTGAAACTGATCTGTCGTTTTTTGGCGATCCTGAGGGCAACGATGAAAAATCCTGCATTCAAGGGGGCGGAAACGACTATGCTTGCAATAAAACCAAGAATTGGAATGAAGGCAAGAACCACATTAATAGCAAATAGCACCAACAGAAACCCAATAAACCCAAGGGCATTCTGCTTAAATATCTCCCAGCCTTCACTGAGGCATTGACCAATATCTACATCGTAGCCTTGAGTTGCTAGAGTTTGAATGCTTTTTGGCTCTCCATTAGGCATGCGTATTTGCTCCTCGACATCAGAACTCATTTCTGGTGCTACCTAACTTTTGCCACTAGTATTGGCTTGACTCAGCAAAAGATCGAGATAGCACTTTGTACAGTTAAAGCTACGTTGAAATAGCTTTTTAGTAGCCAAGCTGACTACTTTTCCCAAGCTCACGCTAGATGGAATTTCCCCCAAAGACAAGAGTCTTTCATCTTTCTTAAGACTCTAGAGATTAAATTATGGGTGGGGGGAAACAAGTTAAGGATTTTTGAGCGCGCGGGTGGAACCCGCGCGCTCAAAAATCCTTAACTCTGGAAGGCTACTAAATTATGCGCTGCTGCCCAGGATAATGAGGCTGAGCATGGTGCCGCTGTTCCATAAGCTGTGAAGCAGGATCGGAGCAAGGAGATTGCGCGATCGCGTATAAACGATCCCCAGCACGATTCCTAGTGTTGCTAGAGGTACCACCTCTGACAGGCTGAGATGAGCGCAGGCAAAGAGCAAGCTGCTGAGCGCGATCGCACCCCAGACTGGCAGATAGCGCGTCAGTGAGGGGAGCAGAAACCCCCGAAATAAAATCTCTTCAAATAGCGGTGCTGCGATCGTTGCCGTTAGTGCAAAGATTGTTAGTGCTACTCCATCCTGACTCTCCAGCGCAATGGGCAAAATCGGGTTGTTGCCCCCTTGCCCCTGCCACAGCTGTTGATTGACCAGAGACACCACCAGCACAAGAGGCAAGGCAACCAGATATCCTCCAACGCCCCAACCGATCCAGCGTCGAGGTTGCCAATTCACCTGAAACCACTCTGCTTCTTTTGATAAAGGCAAAAAAGGTGCAATCGATTGATAAAGCACATACAAGCCTCCAGCCGCAACAAAGATATAACTGAGCAGCACCTCAAACGCTTGTAGCCGCGCATCAGCAGCCGGAGACAACTGCAATATCTGGAACAGGAGCGGTACCACAACCAATCCAACCACAAAAGACACACTGAAAAAACCAATTACCAATACCTGCCAGATGGTTTCGCCATTCCAGGGTACAGCCCAACCCCGATCGGCATTCTGGGCCAGGAGCGACTGCTGTCCCAGCAGCAAGCGTTGCCCGATCAGAAAGAGTAACAAAGCGACCCCCACTATACCGCCCGTTGCGGGCAAACCATTCAATACAGCCAACTTCACCATTGCTTGTTGTGATATTGCCCGCTCTTGGCTTTGCAGCGTTGTGAGAGACTCTTGCCGCTGTTGCAACTGATAGAGCTGAGACAGGGCCCGATAACGGAACCACCCGTTCAGAGACTGCTGAACCTTCTGCTCTGCGTCGGGTAGCAGACGGGGCGGATCGCTCCAGAATCCAATTAATACCTCAGCGGTTTGTCTGACCTGCGAACTTGCAGAAACCTCTGCAGCGTCTATCAAATCTGTCCAGGTTTGCAGGGCTGCCTCTTGCTCGCCTGTCTGCACTTGCAAAAGTCCGAGTTGCAGGTGCAGTGTGTTGAGCCAGCCCTCCTGTTGTGCGATCGCAGTTTTCAGCTGTTGCTGCCAGGTATGCTGCCCCGAACGACTCTCCACAACGCTCTTGTTCTCATGGCCTGCTGCATTAAGCGCTTCACTGACCTTCAGTCGTTCCAATTGAGAGCGGTTTTTCTTCAGCAGGTTCTGGGTTGATCCTATTGTCTCCTGATATTTGTCCAGCGCCTGAGGGAACAATTCGGCCCCAAAAAATCGGTTTTCAGGCAAATTTGTCCTATCGGCGCTGGTCTGCGGCTTCAGCCCTTTGGTTTTCTGGTGTTGCAGCTCTGCAACATGGAGCAGCAAGTGGGTTGCCCGCAACTCCAACTGATTTTGAACCTGGGGCTGATTCCAGCTTGCCAACAAAGAGTAGCCGAAAAACATCACCACCCCTAACGTTAGCAGCGTCAGAACCACTTGCTTTGGAGTCATCAACTTTATCCGAGGAATCAATTTAACTGCTCCTGACTTGAATATGAGCGAGCGGATAGGAAAGAATGATTTGACAGCAAGGACGCAGACTCCCTTGCATAGCCGCCAAGTATGGCATGAATTGGAACCGCAATGCGGTGCAATTTAAGAAAGTACATGACTAGGGGGAATGGGGAACGGGGAATAGGGAATGGGGAATGGCAACTCGCCACGAACAATGAACAACGAACAATGAACAACGAACAATGAACAACGAACAACGAACAATGAATTTTGTGGATATAACTTAGAGATAAATCTACGATTGATTTCACCGACAAAAATCTATGTCCGCTCAATCCGATGCCCTGCAGACAGGACTAAATGCACTCAAACAGGAACGCTATGCTGCGGCTATTGAGTCGCTGGAGCTGTTTTGCCAACACTGCCGCAATCCTCAGGCTCAAGACTATGTGCATGCCCAGAAAGGCTTAGCGAAAGCCTACTATCGTATCGGTCAGCCTGAAAAATCGATCGCCGTGTGTCGCAAGTTGGCAGCAAGCCAGGATCCTCAAGTACAAGCTTGGGCACGCAATATTCTCGCTTCTATGCCCGCTGCCAAAAACAAGCCCTCTCCCCCCCCTGCTGTTCTCACTGCAATCCAACCGCCTCCACCCCTTGCCGATCCTGTCCCTAGCCAACTACCATCGATAGCCAGTCATGAGGTCCCCCCTCCAGTCAACTCCAATCCCTTCCAACTTTCCCCAGAAGTCAACCTCCAGCCAGCATCACAGGCTCCCCTTGCTGATGCAGCTCCCTTGAATCCGCAAACTGGCCCCACCGCTGGATCTTTCCCTGGGGAACCTTCAGATCAAGTCCATCCTGAAGATGTTACTCCCTCTACAGTCAACTCAAATCCCTTTGAATCCCTTTCAGAGATCGACCTCCAGCCTGCTGCGGATGTTGGGAAAATCCCTGAGGCGGCGATCCCTGCTTCGGATAGCCCATCGATTTCGTCGGCTCAAGTGGCGGCTGAACCCACAGCTGCTGCTAACCTGCCGCCGTTGACCCCGAAAGAGGCAGCGGAACGGTTCGAAACTGGACAGAAAGCGCTCAGACAAGGGTGTTATGAAGCAGCAGTTGAAGCACTGGAAGATTATTGTCATCGGGTTAATCCGCGAACACGAGGATATTCCCAAGCTCAACGGTCACTGGTGAAAGCCTATCAAGGTAACGGACAGCAGGAAGCCGCGATTGCCCTCTGTCAGCAAATGACAATGAGCGAGAAGCCAATTGTCAAAGCCTGGGCAAGTCAATTTCTTCACACCCTAATGCCAGCAGACACCATTCAACCTGAAGCACCTGTTCCGTTGCCAGCATCGACCTCAGATGAACTGAATATGTCAGCTTCAGATGCAGCCGTTGTGGCAGAGACGGCTGCAATCTCTCCGCAGTCTAATGCTGAAGTTAGGGTCAAGTTAAAATCGTTGAGCCAGTTGCAACAGTTTTATAAAACGGAGCTGGTCAGGGATCTAAAACCACTTGAGGCTAGCAGGCAAAGGGCTTTGAAAACGGTTGCGATCGCAAGCGGCATTTTCCTGGTCATTACCGGCATTGCCCTACTCTTCTTACCACGGGTACTGAATTCAGCCTTTGGAGTCTTTTCCGAGTCCACCACCGTGATTGGCCCGCAATACGAACGCCCAGCATCGGGAATAACATACCTTATTCTTTATTTATTTGGCTTGCTGATTGTCTGCCTCATTTGGGCGATCTTCTGCATCTCATCAGCAGAGAAGTACCGGGAAGCAGACGAAACCCATCTTTCAGACAAAATCACCAATTTTGTTGATGAAAATGACAGTTTGCACTATTTCCAAACTGCTGGTGACTGGGACAGCATGGAGGGAGCCAGAAATGACTTCAGCCATAGCACTATCTTTAACCATTTACCTCGCCCCGGTCAGATGATTCAGAACTATTGCGTCACTGGCAGGTTCGGTGAGACCGACATCTTCTTTTCTGAACTCCTGGCACTTGATGAAGGTGGGGGCCACATCCATACCGGACAAATGGCTATGCCCAGCGGCAGAAGAGGTTTCAGAATTGGCCTGATGTTCCTGCTGCTCGGTTGCGCTTGGAAATTGCTCGCTGGAATCCTGCAGATTGTAGAAAAAACGCTCAAACGTCAACGAATCTATATCCACGATTTCCGCAGCCAGATGCTGGAAGGGAAACCCGCGCAAAAAATTCTGTTCAAAGGTCTCTTTTTGAGCGCTCACTTCGAAAACAGCTTTGCAGGCACGACAGTGATGTTTCCAGGCGGAACGGAAAGACTCATGGTTCAAATCGGATCGGTTGTGCAGTGGTTACGTCGCGGGCCAGGACAGCAAATCGATCTGAGAGTGCCCAAATTTGACAAGCTCTTTTGCGTCTGCAGCGATAACCCAACTGAAGCGCGCCAGATCTTTTCTCCCAAATTGATGAAAAAACTGTTTGATTTCAGGCAAAAAACAGGCCGCAAGATCTATCTCTCTTTTGTTGAGAACAGAGTTTATGTTGCGCTTCAATGCGATTGGTTTTTCTTTGAACCCAAGGTGTTGAGACATGCCCTGAATTTCCGCCCCATTCAAGACTATTTTGAATATCTGCAATTCATATCTGGCCTGATTGAAGAGCTAAACCGGAATCAACGCCTCCGGACAAAGCAATAGCGAGGTATTTCCATAAGTATTGGACTGACAGGCCTAAAAATGTGCAATCCACGACTTGGAAGGTTATTGTGCAAGGCTTGCACAATAACCTATTTCTCCGTTCTGGCACGAAGAAATGAGGGTTAGCGCCCCCTTCGGGGGCGCTAACCTTCCAAGTCGTGTGCAATAGTTGGCAACTGGTTTGAACGGATGTAGCAAATTTGAACGGATGTAGCAGATGGCTATACCGTTGAGACTGATAGATTGTCCATCTGTTACATCCGGTTCCATCCACTGCCAACTTGAGCCTTAATGCACCAACAACCGGTTACATCGTTGGTGGGCAGCGATCGTATTGCAATACTTTGGGTCAGAGATCGATTCTCTTGCAGAGTTGAGTCTTGATGATTTGCGCCAGTTATTCACTTAACTTTATGACCTGACGGGATAAACTAGACAATGTTCGATCGGACTCCATTCGCATTCAGGGACGGTTGTCCGGCTAGCAAGCATTCGTTTTTAAAATAGCGGCAGTTGAATTGGGGAAGCCCCCAAATTGGATACATTCCTATTATTGACACCCATTTAAATTTATCTGGAAGGATGATGTCACAACTTGCAACCGACAGTTCTGAGGAAATCGCTGTAGAGACCATTGCTCTTGATGTCGCAGGAATGAAATGTGCAGGTTGTGTCAAAGCGGTTGAGAACCAGTTGAAACAGCAGGCCGGTGTTCTTTCTGCCTGTGTTAATTTAGTTACTGAGGTTGCCAGAGTCGAGTGTGAGTCTGGTACGGTCGATCCCCACATCCTGGCTCAGCACCTGACCGCCACTGGCTTCCCTAGTATTCCTCGCGCCCCAGCAACAGCAACCTTGGCTGCAGGGAAAGGGAATACTCGCCTGCTCGATCTGGAGGAGCAGCAACGGCAAGACGCTCGACAGCATGTTTGGCAACTGGCGATCGCAGCCAGTCTCATTTGTCTGTCCAGCCTCGGCCACATCCGAGATTGGGGCGGCCCCACCATTCCTGGATTGAGTAATATGTGGTTCCATTGCGGCCTGGCAACGGTGGCGCTGCTCGGACCAGGTGGGCCAATTTTGAGGGATGGTTGGCAAGGACTGCGACACAATGTTCCCAATATGAATACTCTGGTAGGACTGGGAACGTTCACTGCTTATATTGCTAGCGCGATCGCGCTCTTATTTCCAGCTCTAGGATGGGAATGCTTTTTTGACGAGCCTGTTATGTTGCTGGGTTTCATTCTTTTAGGACGAACGTTAGAGCAACAAGCTCGAGGTAAAACCGCTGCTGCGTTCAAGTCTTTGCTTGCACTTCAACCCAAACAAGCGCGGTTAATTGCTGAGCCAGTAGCAGATAATTTAGAACAAACTGGGATTGAGATTCCAGCCGATAGCGTCCGGCTTGGGGAATGGTTGCAAGTCCTCCCAGGCGAAAAAATCCCTGCCGATGGAGAGGTTGTAGTTGGGCAAACCACGGTGGACGAATCGATGCTGACTGGAGAGCCATTGCCTTGCGTCAAGCAAGCTGGCGATCCGGTTACTGCAGGTACATTGAACCAGTCAGGTGTAATTGTTCTTAAGGTAACTCGTATAGGTAAAGACACCACCCTATCTCAAATTATTGCTCTGGTCGAGGCCGCCCAGACTCGCAAAGCCCCGATCCAAAAGTTGGCAGATACTGTAGCAGGATACTTTGCCTACATTGTCATGACCATTGCCGCTTTAACCTTTGGCCTGTGGTATTTTGTGGCCTCTCAGTTTTGGCCTCATGTCATTGCCACTGCAAATGTCTCACCGTTGCTATTAAGCTTGAAACTAGCCATTGCTGTGCTGGTTGTTGCCTGCCCCTGTGCTCTGGGACTGGCAACCCCAACTGCTATCCTGGTGGGGACTGGGATTGGGGCCGAGCAGGGCCTGCTAATTCGGGGTGGAGATGTATTGGAACGCGTCCACCGGCTGGATACTGTTGTTTTTGACAAAACGGGCACTCTGACTACAGGGCATCCTACAGTGACAGACTGCCTCCCAACTGAGGAGTTTGCTAGCCGAATCAGAGAAAGCTGCGATCGCAACTTCACCGCTAACGATCCCCTCCTCTCTATATTCGATCCCCAACCTAACTCTTACAGAACAAATAAACCACAACCCTTGAATTCCAATCCTGCAGGTTCCTCACAGCAGAAATTCTCAAAACTCTCTTCATCGGACCTCCTGCTTCAAATCGCTGCCACCATAGAAAGCGGTACCCGCCATCCCCTGGCCGAGGCCATTCAACAGCAAGCAAAACAAAAACAGATTCCCTTCCTTGCAGCTGAAAATTTTCATACAGAACCAGGATTTGGTGTCTCTGCAATGATGGCAGGACAGCTGGCCCTGGTGGGGACCCAAAACTGGTTGTTGAAACACGGCGTCAAAATAGACACGATTGCTCAGAATCGAGCTGAAACCCTGATTGCAGCAGGGAAAACAGTCGTTTATGTCAGCATTGCAAGCATATTGGTAGGGACAATTGCTGTCACAGATACCTTAAGGTCAGATGCAGTTTCAACCGTGCAACACTTAAAAAAATCAGGCTTACGAACGATTGTCTTGACAGGAGACCGCCGAGAATCCACCACAGCAGTTGCCCATATCCTGGGAATATCCGATAGCGACGTCTTTGCTGAAGTTAGACCCGGTGAAAAAGCAGCGACTATTTCCCAACTCCAGGCAGCCGGGGGCACAGTCGCCATGGTGGGAGATGGTATTAATGATGCCGCTGCTTTAGCTCAGGCAGACGTTGGCGTTGCCCTGCAATCCGGCACCGATATTGCTGTGGAAACAGCCCAGATTGTCTTGATGCGTAACTGCCTCATTGATGTGGTTAATGCCCTGCAGCTGAGTCAGGCAACATTCAGCAAAATTCGCCAGAATCTTTTTTGGGCCCTCGCCTATAACGCCTTAGGAATTCCCATTGCAGCAGGTACATTGCTCCCAGGTTTTGGTATCATTCTGAATCCAGCTGCCGCAGGGGCCCTAATGGCTTTTAGCTCTGTTAGTGTTGTGACCAATTCCCTTTCGCTTCGACATCAATTCTCTCAGCAAGCTAGAATTTCTCAAAATAGCTAATCGCTTGCTCTGGATTGGCCTAAACATCCGTTAAGCTGGTGTAATGTCTGTAATAAATCCTGTCCATTTTTAGATCTGGGGTTCTACCATTGGGGAACCGATCGGTTTAAATCAGTTTCAAAATGCATGAGGCTTATCTCTTTAGAGATTGCATCAGAGCACAGTTGCTTCAGTTAAGGTAAATTTAAGCTTAAAGATAACGGAACCATGCTCCAAGTCATAGCAGGGAAAAGAAGTTGGAAATCGAAGTTTAGTTGGGAAAATCAGCCCAGGTTCCTCACGCTATGAGGCAGAAAAGATTCTTTTACCCGGTTCAATACATCATCGCGCCTTGTTGCCGACCCCAATTTCATTCCCAACCTCGTTCGATTAATTGCATTCACTATTGTCGATGACTTCAGAAGCGCGTCTTAACCATTTACTCATTATTGAAGACGACAAAGGGCGGAAAGAGTTCACCCTGGATGGACCAGTTTACTCAATTGGCCGAGATCCTAGATGCGATATCCGCTTATTCTCGCAGTTCGTCTCTCGTCGCCATGCTACATTGGTTCGGTTGCCCCGCGAAGATGGGAGCTACTATTACCGCATTGTTGATGGTGACTCCAAAGGAAAACCTAGTTCTAACGGTTTGCTGATCAATGGACGAAAACTTCCAGCTCACGATCTGCAAAACGAAGATGAGGTTGTTTTTGGGCCTCAGGTTCGGGCAATCTATTATCTTTTGCAACAAGACACAGTTCCATCAGGCCCACCCACAGATGAGTTCGATATTACTTTGATTGGGCCTAACATGATGGATGATATAGAAGAAGAAGATGACGAGTCTCAGGACAGCTTCAAAACTGGAGAAACTTGAATAGGTTAGGAGGAGAACAGGGAACAAACCTCATTTTTCCGCCCGCAAAGACACAAAGATTTGCTAGGAACCCTTGGTGGGGCTTAACAATGGAGAATCTGTTGGGGACTGGAGCGTTCAACTCTAGTCCCCAACTCCTTAGTAGCACTTATTTAAGCAAGAATTGAGCGCCGAAAGCCTTGGAAATTCGTAGGGTGGGCAATGCCCACCAGCCTTAAGTCAGTGCCATTCTATCCAACTCTTTTCCTTAGTAGTCCACAATGTGAAAGGCTAGCCCCCCTGCACATGGCGCTAGCTTCCATTAACGAAAACACTAAGGAAAAGGTTATTTTGAAAGCCGTACTTTGCACAACTTTCAAAATAACCTTTTCCCGTGTTGGCACGAAAGAATGAAAGCTAGCAACCTCTTTGAAAGTGCTACTCCTTTCTCGATGGTAGATTGCATCGGTGGAAAGCTAACAAAATCCTCGGATTAGGACAAAAAATATTCCTCAATCCTGGAGCAGGATGAAAGTCACCTTTCGAGTCGTGTTATACAACATCCAATCGCGTTAAGGGTAGAGAAATTCAGGGGACGCGCTCTACGTAACCCCTGAATTAGCCCTCATTGATAGGACTAATGCTGGATATTTTATCTTGTGTCTGGTTAATAACCCAAAGTATAAGCATGATGCTACCGAGGTTAAGCCTAGGGAGGTTGTTCTTATGCAATCTCTTAGCCACTGGAAATGGAGCGAGTTCAACCCTAAAAACAGCCTTCCTCCGTTGCACACAACTAGAACCCTGCTTTAGACAAGTTGGTTGGCAAAGGCAAGGTTTGCAGTTGATGAGAAATCTCCTGAACAGTCTGTCAGAGGCAATTGCTTAGCAACGCTCCAATGGCTATACTGCTGCTACTCTTTCAATCAGCTGCAAGGTCTCCTGCGATACAAGATTTTCCATTAGGCGATCGTACATTTGACGGCAGTGATTATTGACTTGTAGCGGCAATTCCTCATTCTTGACTACAAAATTGACCCCGACTCCTTCTAAAGTCGCAGTCGTTTTATCAATCAGTGCTTCCAGGGTAACCAGTCGGGCAAAGGCAACTCTACCGGGCCTTTCTCGTGCCATGACATAGTCGCCAGTGTCGTAGATGATTTCAAAATTACACGATTCTAATGTTTCGACCAGCGCCTGCTGGAGGGTTTCAAGGGACCCTGCAACTGTAAACGAGCAAGTGTAACGAGCCATAAGCAAAATACCAAGCATGAGGCACTAACTTCCTCTCATCATACCGAACCTGAGTAAAATCAAGTCAGAAGTCGGCATTTAAATCTAACCCCTCATCAAGGTTGCAGGTTTTCTGAAGGCAAAACTGAATGGGACAAAACAGATGATGTTTAAACTGCATCTGCTACCAGGAATATGAGTTTTATCCTAAAGAAATGCATTCTAATGAGGCAAGGTTGATTTCAAAGAGGCATTGATTTCCTTTATTATTCAGTTTCTAGTCTGTGGGTCTACAATCCGGGAAGAATGTTCATTGTTCATTGTTGCGATGTTCATTGCTCATTGTGCATTGTTGAGTGTTATTCCTGTTCCCCATGCTCAAATCCTATTTTAGTCAATTGTTGAATTCACCTTCAGGCGAACTCAGGTTAAATTGTTCCTAAACACGACTTAGAAGGTTAGCGCCCCCGAGGGGGCGCTAACCCCCATTTCTTTGTGCTCGAATAGAAAAATGGTTTATTTTGAAAGCTTTGCGCCGCAAGGTTTTCAAAATAACCTTCCAAGTCGTGTCCTAAAAGTTGAATGTTCAAATCCCAATCGCTTAAGGGATAGTGATAATGCGAGGAAAACTGATTGTTTTTGAGGGAGTTGATGGTGCAGGCAAAACAACTCAGTTACAGCAGATCGCTCAGTGGCTCCAGCAGAACAAGTTGCTGCCGCCAGAACACCCGATTGAGATCACTCACGAACCAGGAGCAACACGCTTAGGTTCTCATCTAAGACAATTGTTGCTGGAGACTGAGGGGTGGACGGATGAATTTCTCCGGGATCGGACTGAATTGCTTTTGTATGCTGCGGATCGGACCCAGCATGTAGATTCATTTCTCAATCCTAAGCTGGAACAGGGAACGATTATTTTATGCGATCGCTATATTGATTCTACAACTGCTTATCAAGGCTATGGTCGCGGCCTGAACCTGACATTAATTGACCAGCTCAATGCGATCGCAACGAGCGGATTAGAAAGCGACCTGACCCTGTGGTTGGATGTGGATGTCACTGTTGGTCTGGCCCGCATGCGCCGGCGAGGCGAGACAGACCGTATGGAACAGGCAGATCTCGCATTTTACCAGCGGGTCCAGCGAGGGTTCGCAACTCTATACCAGAGCAATCCCCAGCGCATTGTCCGCATTGATGGCAATCAAAGTGAAGCGGCTGTAACTGAGCAAATCCAGACCGTTCTCAATCAACGTTTAATTGAATGGTACTCTCCCCCTTCGCATCCCTACTTGGACAAAGTCAGGCCACCGAGATCTTGACCCAGGCCATTGGCCAAAACCGTATTGCGCCTGCTTATCTATTTGTGGGACCGGCGGGCGTGGGTCGCAGTCTGGCCGCACGATGCTTTATTGATACTTTATTCTCAGCTCATTCGTTCGGAGCTGAGGCGACGTCGCCTCAACAAGCTGAATTGTTGAGCAACCGCATCCGCCAAGGCAATCATCCTGATTTGCTCTGGGTCGAGCCGACTTATTTGCATCAAGGGCAGCGAATTTCTGCGGCAGAAGCTGCCGATCGCGGACTGAAACGCAAAGCTCCGCCTCAAATTCGCCTCGATCAAATTCGGGAGATCGCGCAGTTTCTCAGTCGTCAACCCCTGGAAGCGCCGCGCTCGATTGTCGTTCTGGAACAGGCGGAAACGATGGCTGAGGCGGCGGCGAATGGGTTGCTTAAAACGCTAGAGGAACCAGGACAGGCAAGTTTAATTTTGATCGCACCTGCGATTGAATCGTTGTTGCCGACGTTGGTGTCGCGCTGTCAGCGGATTCCGTTCTACCGGCTGTCGCCGGAGGTCGTAGCCCAGGTGCTGGAACGGGCAGGACAGGCTGAAATTTTGCAGCAGCCGGAGATTCTGGAACTGGCGCAGGGGAGTCCGGGGGCTGCGATCGCAAACTGGCAACAATTCCAGGCCATCTCCCCCGACTTACTCCAGGCCACCATTCACCCGCCGCGATCCCTCAAAGCAGCCCTCGAACTGGCCCAGCACATCGATCGAGAGCTAGACACTGCCGCCCAACTGTGGCTGGTCGACTACCTGCAGCACCGCTTCTGGCAGCAGTACCTGGACGGCGACATCCACGATTCCCCCTTATCGCACCTGGAAAAAGCTCGTAAATGTCTGCTGCAATATGCCCAACCCCGGCTGGTGTGGGAAGTGACGCTGATGGCAATCATGGGAAATGGCGGTTAGCGGTTAGCGACTGGCGGTTAGCCATCAGCCACAAACGCAGCAGAAGCGCACATCCAGGTCAAGCTCAAACCACATCCTCAATTTCCTTTCCATCCTCTGGAGGCAATTGTCCAATGAACTTCCGAAACTCTTCCAGCGAGACAATTGTAATTGCTTGTCGGCAATGCATTTGCCAATTTCGTCGTCGCGTATGACCTGTTGCAGTTCGATATGTACTTTGACAACAATTTTTCAAGATGCGAACCCAAAACTACTCCCTTCCCGGTGAAAGATTGAATATACTGTTGGAGTAGGAAATACTGTGAAAAGATGGTAGAACTTTCCAGAAACCGAACGGAACAGTTGCGAGACATAGAACTGGACTTAGAGGCTTGGCAAAAGCTGTATTACAAATATCAACAAGACTACATCCGCAAACGCCTGTCCGCCATCAAATATCTCTACGAGGGCAAAAGTCAATTGCAAGTCAGTCGTCTCATTGGTTGTGCGTACAATACCTTAACAAGTTGGGTTGATAAATATCTTGAGGGAGGGTTGCAAAAGCTAGTTGAACCTATTCGGCATCAGAATGTCCCCCAACGTCTTAGCCCAGACCAAAAACAACAACTGAAACAGATGCTGCTGGAGCAATCCCCGCGTGACTATGGCATTGCCAGAAATATATGGACAGGGGAAATCATTTCAGGAAAAGCTACGCTCCCTCTGCTGCGAATCTAAGTTCACTAATTCTTCCTAAACCAAATGGGCCGATAATAAGCTGTAAAGCTTATGGAGTTTAGAAAAACAAGGTTCAGAGAAAGTATAACTTCGGGACACCATGGACTCGATCGTGTAAAACTTGAGAGGGTAAAACCTTTTGGGTGTCGATCGTTGAGCTTGAGTTATGCCGAGATTGAGTACCAGTAATCAGGTTAAAAAACGGGTCGCTCGCTTGTTGAAACAGCTGCTGGGCTATGCCAATTATGATGTCGCTATTCGCGATTCCCTTAGGGGTAGATTAATGGTTCGCTGGCAGGATGAAAGTACTGCCCAACCGAAGTTAATTGTCCAGACCGATCTCCAAAGCCTCGCAGAGCTGATTGCTGAGACAGGTTCCAAAAACGATTTCAAAGTGTTAAAAGAACAAATCCGTCACGACCTGCGAGTACTACGGGATTTTTTAGCAATTCTGGACGATAATCGGGCCAAAACCCAGGGATCGGCCAACTGGAACTTTACCCTCAGGCTCTGGCATAAGTCCACAGTCGGCAACTTGAAGGCGTTCGAACGGGAATGGAGACAGCGTAAGTTGCCAGAGTCGCGCCGTTCCGATCGGCAGAAAACAGTGTCAGTGTCTGCTTCGTTAGAAACCCCTATTCCAAAACACCCCACTCCAGTTTCTGCAAAAGACGAGCTTTCCTCCCCAGAAACCCAGCAGCCATTGCTGCAACACAATTTGCCCGCTCGCCAGCATAACACTCTGATTGGTTCAACGGCGGCAATTGCCAGGCTGCTTCGGTTGTTGTCTTTTGACCACTCAACCGCCATTATTACCATTGAAGGCCCCGGTGGTGTTGGCAAAACCACCCTGGCCCTAGAAGCTGCTTATCGTTGCCTAACAGCAATACAAGATCCTGCTGCTTTGCCCGATATTCCAACCTTTGAAGCGATTATTTTTACCTCAGCTAAACCGCAATTCCTGGGTTCGAAAATTGTTCCCCGCCTGCATCGCGATCGCAACCTGCGCGACATTTTCCGCGCCATTCTCCGGACCCTGGATTGCCTTGACAATATTCCTTCAGACCTGGGCGATCAGCTGGTCATGGTTTGTGAGAGTCTGGCTCGCCAGCGCACCCTGTTAATGATCGACAACCTGGAAACGGTTGAGGATCAACAGTACATTGCTTCTTTCCTGCACGAGATTCCGCCAACGGTCAAAGTCATCCTCACCAGCCGCGAGCGATCGGACTTAGGGACAGCGATCGATCTCGAATGTTTGCCTGTCGATGAAGGGATAGAGCTGATCCACCACCAGACCCAGGAAAAAGGAGTTCAGTTCGCTCCAGACGAATGCCAGCTCCTCTACCATCAAACAGGAGGACTGCCCCTGGCCATCGTCTATGCCATTGGCCAGGTTGCAGTTTATGGGATTACTGTTGGAGAGGTGCTGATGCAATTGGGCCAATCGACTAGCGACCTGGTGCGTTACTGCTTTGAGGAATCAATACAACAGCTGCAGGGACAACCCGCCCATCTGTTACTGATGGTTCTGACATTGTTTTCAACATCAGCTCCAAGAAAAGCCCTGACCCAAATTGCCCTACCTGAAACCGAAACAGCGGTTTCCCAAGCGGGTTTGAGCAAGCTGTACACACTGTCGTTGGTGATGAAGCCTCAACCTAAACGATACAGTCTGCATCCGCTGACGCGAGAATATGTCGGTGCCGAGTTGGACGACAATCCCACCTTCGAGCAAGAAGCCCGCAACCGCTGGCTGGCCTGGTATCTCGACTTCATTGCACCCTATAGAGATACAAACTGGCAGGACTGGCAGGACTACAGTCCTCTGGAACAGGAGTGGGACACTCTCCGCACAGTTGTTGAATGGTGTAAGGCGCAAGACCGTTACCTGGAGTTTCAACAATTTTGGCAGTGTCTTAAGGGATATACTTTTTTTCGCGCACACTGGCACGAACGACTGGATTGGCTGGATTGGTTCGCGATCGCAGCAGAGCAGTATGGAGACCCAGAAACGATTGCAGACGCCTTATACCACAAAAGTCTAACTTTATGGCACATTGACGAATCCGACAAAACCGGAGCAGCTCTTGCTCTCGCTCAGCAAGCATGGAGAATCCGCGCTGTTCAAGACCAGAGCTTCCGGTGTGAAGTTGCCACTCATATCGCTGCGCTATATATTCGTCAACAACAATTTGATGAAGCCCAGCAGTGGCTAAATCAAGGGGAAAATGTAGTCGAGAGATCTGCGAACGACAAACAGATTCAATTGCGTCAGCGGTGCCAGATCTCCTATCGCCGCGCTGAGATTCATCTCAAAACGCAGGACTACGAACAGGCAAAGACTGGCTATCTGAAAGCCCTGAAACTTAGCAATAAAATTCACTGGCGGCGAGGTCGCCACTATATACAAGGACGGTTATCAGCAATCGCGATCGCACAAGGAGACTTGGACGAAGCAGAAAGATTGCTGACATCAAATATAAGAGCTGCAGAGCATAACGACGACCGACGTTCCCTGGCCTTTTGTCAGCGCTCCTTCGCACTCCTGGAGAAAGCAAAAGCCAATCCACCCGGCTCTCATCGTTGGGCAAAATTAGCAAAAAACAACTTTGAATGTCTTAATATGACAACAAAAGTATTAGAGATGGATACATTTTTAATGTCCTGAACGATGGACTAACTGGATAGTAAAACAGGGTGTCTTAGTAGACACCCTGCGAGGATTACAGCCTTGAATTAACGTTTAGCCAACCTTAACGCTTCGCACTCTGAGTCAGATCCTCAAGAACAATTGAAACGCTGGGACGTTTCTCGGTAGAGGATTTCGTGCAGGGAAAGCAAAAGCTAGCACAAGGAAAGCAAAAACTGGCTTGCTGATTAACAGACATTGTGTGTTCCTCCTTTGAGGTTTAAGAATGTGACGCTCTTAAGCTAAATGAGGGAACTTAGCCACAATCAAATAGTCAACTTGAACTGTTAGAAGCGATTAAGGATAAAGCTTTCAGGGTTAGGGAAAGCAACTTCAGTTAAAGGATTCCCCTAACTTCTTTAGATATTTTTTCTCAAAAAATATCTGTAATTAGCATTTTTGTCTCCAGGTAAGCTTCCATATTTCAGACAAAAAATATTCGAATTCCATGAGAATTCCACATATAGATTGAAGAAAAAAAACTAAGGTCCAATCACTGTTTCAGGGAGCTGGACATATACAACTCTGTTGTCCCTATGCAATCTATAAGATTGCCGCACCCAATCTATAAGGAAACTGACCCCAAAGTTCACTCACCAAGGATACAAAAACTTACATACTATTAAACTGGCAAAATTGAGATCGATTTGTAGATTGAGTTGAGCACTAGCGAAACCCAACGCAAAGTCTTTTGGTATTAGGTTGAGTCTGCTCAAACCAATCCACTTGCAGTCATAACTACCTGTACAAAATAAATTGTATATTTCAGAATTTGGAAATGCTTGAACTGCAACAATTTCAGCCAATTGGAATGCAAAATTTATTTTATTTAACTACTTATTTTAGTGATTGAAACCAACCAGATATGATATATAGCAATTCTCAGGCTAGTGAGGTATGGAAATGTGCCCCTGCCTTCGGCAGGGGCACATTTCCATGTACTTCAGTCGCATGGGAACCGCTATATCCCAGGAATTGATAATATAAAAAACGCAAAGAGAATTAACCCTTTGCGTTACATATTTTGGGGATAGATTACGTCAGCCGTAAATTATATTCATCAACTCTGATAAGTTGGAGTTAATCCTGTTACACTTCTTTCTTTGCTCTGCTGGTTCTGGCTCTCTAGAAGAAATAGATGGAGAACTAGGGCTTACGACCAACCGCTGCAAAGATGCCAACGCCAATCCAGGCATATGGAAGTACCAGTAATGTCTCAAAATCTTTGCGAATTTTAGCAACTAGATCCGATAGATCGTTCTGGGGAGATTGGAAAGATACCCCAAAGGAGAAAAGATTAAGAAATGTCTCCAATCCCACGTCATCGCTGGTGATGTTGTTTATCAGAGTCTTGACCTCTGTAAAGCCTCCTGCTTGCAAGTAACTGCCCAGTTTGCGCCCCACAAACGGATCGCCACCTCGCGCTTGTTGGGCAGCAACCACTGCCTGACGGAAGGCAACAAAGGAATCGGGCTCTGGGTAAAAAATCACTCCGCCATCATCTGCATCCAACGCACATAATCTGCCACCTGGTTTGAGCAACCGATAGAGATGGGGCATGACTCTGGATGGCTCGTCCAGATGTTGGAATAAAAGTCGTATGTTGACAAAATCAAACGAGGCGTCAGGAAAATCCAATTCATAAGCACTCCCTTGCTGAAATGTAATATTATTAACTTTCTGACAGTCCTGAAACCACCGTGCTTGCTCCAACATTGACTCACTCAAGTCAACTCCTGTTACCTTGCCTGGATAGGCAGTCCGGGCCAGTTCGCAACTCACAACCCCGGAGCCGCAGCCTAAATCTAATACCGACATCCCTGATGTTAAGCCTGCAGCTTCCCAGCAAGATTGATCCAGAGGGAGGAAAACAGCCGCTTGTCGCTTGAGTCTGGCCAGTTCCTGTTCCCGTTCTCGTTCTGTAAGTGTTTCAAAGGCATAGGAGCCAGCAGAATTGTCCATGTTGTTCCTCTTCAATAAAAATCGATCGAGATGATTGAGCTGATTTACGACGATGCAGGTGCCAGAATACCAGAGCCGAAATGTTGCTCAAATAACGTTTGTGTTTCGGTAAATGCGAGTTGCTGGGCTTGCCAATCAACAGCATTGCGCATACCAGAATAGGGCCAGTGATCTATAAAGTGCCCGAATAGCTGGTTGCAATCCTCGCGATACTTAGCAGTATCGAGAATGTGAGTATGCCAGACGCGATCGATTTCCCGACTGGGAACAATCTGACGTTCTGGGTAGTAATACGTCAAAAACAGAAATCTCCGATACAGTTCGATCCCCCAGGTGGCTTGCTCGAGGGTCAATCCTGTTCCTTCGTCAGGATTCATCAGCTTGAAGGCAATGGGACCGAAATCAATGGCCTGCAGACGATGCAGAAATGATGTGTCTGTTGCTGACAAAATGGATCGTCGCGTCATCAAACTTCTCCTTAGAAGCATTACGCGACCCAGGCTAAATGCGGGCATTGCACCAGAAGCTATACCAGCAGACGACTGACCTAAACGACTAGGCAATCGAGGGCTGAATACTTGAGGGGAGGTTTAACTTAAGGAATGCCCCGAACTTTTTTATCCTAAACTATAAGCGAGTGTTTAAAACTCTAAACTTTGGTTAGGCAAATTGGTTTTCTAAAGTGTCAGTCAAATTCCCTAACATTTGGGTATTGTCTGCGAAACCAGCTAAACAAGTTAATTTCGCGACGCATTTGTTGCAATTCCTGTTGATGGCGTTCAGCAGTCTGCTGGTACCACTGGCAATAGTTGTAAAAATCCTGGCGATGGCGCAGTTCTTGATAGAACTTGTGGGTTGTTTGATAGGCGGCAAAGTTTTCAAGGTCTGCGTACGGATTTGGAAAGACCCCAGCCATCTGATTGAGCATTTTCCCCTCGGAAGACTAAATAGCGATGATTGTGACTTAATTCCTGACGGTGTCATAGATTACTTACACCTTACTGTCTATGCGTCAAAAAAGGCACTTTAACGACCTCCCCCGTACTTTCTCCAACTGTGACTTTGATGCCTTCTCCCCCAGCTTTAGTGCGAATGTAGGCCAACCCAAATAGGCCCTGGTTTGTTTCTGTGATGCTAGTTAATTTTCCTACTTTGTTATCTCCCACTTTCACAAAGCTACCTGGTTCTACCCAGTCGTTGAGGCGGATTCCCCATAATTTTTGTTTAACCCCTTGATAAGTATCCAGTCGGGCAATGGTCTCCTGGCCAATGTAACAGCCTTTGTCAAAGGAGATAGTGTGCCATAACCCCGCTTCCAGGGGATTGTAATCTTCTGTGAGTTCTCGACCTGGAACAGGTCGCCCCTGCTCAATGCGCAATTGCTCCCAGACTCGATTGCCTGCTGGGACTGCCCCTACCGCTATCAGAGTTTTCCAAATGACTGCAGCCCGATCTGCTGGAACAATCAGGGTGTAACCGCCTGTTGCTAGACTGCTGCCCGCAGCGATCCTAACTTCGGTGCGCTCTAATTGGATTAAACAGTGGTTAGCGTAACGATCTGGTAATTCATCTAGTCCCAAACGATTGAGTATCTTGCTGCTTTCTGGGCCTATCAAGCTGAAGACGGCATTTTCTTTAGTGAGGTCTGATAGCGTGACTTTGTCGGCAAAGAAGATGTAGCGATCGAGCCATGTCAACAATGATTGTCGACATTGGGGCGAAACGAGCAGCAACACGGTTTCCTGCATAACGTAAGCAGTGACTAGATCGATGGTGCGTGCTGTGGAGGTAACGAATACTGTATCGCAGCCCTGGCCAGGTTGGAGTTTTTCGAAGTTGTTAGTGCTCTGGTTGTGCAGGAAACGAATGCGGTCGGCATCGGAGACCTGGATCTGTCCCCAGTGACTGCGGTCAACCAGGGCACAACTGGATTGAGCTGCTTGCAATGCTGCAGTGTTGTTGCCGTAACTGATGGCAACGGAGAGGTCTGAGATGGACTCAAAGGTTGCCCCGGTTTCTGCCTGTACGGTTTGCAAGTCTTGAATCATGATGTTTTTGTCTAACTAGCCTGGAAAGTTTGCTTGTTAGCATCTTATGTTGAATAGAGGACATAAGAACTGGCTAAAATATGAGATTGCTAGAGATTGGCTAAAAACTGTTAGACTTCACTTAAATGTCTGGGAGATAGAATTTTTCTGCTAGTAGAGCAACGAATTTAAAAATTGGCTAAGTGTGTCTCAAACTTGCTGTCCATATTAAGCAACAGATAGTTAAAGCTTATGATTCTGCGCCATTCTTACTCTAAGGCAGAAAACTTCCGCTAAAGTAGTTAGAGAACTAAATTTCCTTTCACCAACTTAGTCAGTTCTGAGTGACCAAGCAAAATTCAGTACCTGATTATCCCTCGTTTCTCGCAGACACCTGCCAATTAATGACAACGATTAAACAGAGGACCAAGCCAGCAACAACGATGCCAAAAGACAATGAGAATCCCTGGCTAGAGATAACAAAAACCATTGGACTCAGTATTGTGCTTGCGATTGGGATTCGCACCTTCGTGGCAGAAGCGCGTTATATTCCCTCTGGTTCCATGTTGTCAACACTGCAAATCAACGATCGTTTGATTATTGAGAAGTTGGGTTACCGCTTTGCTTTTGGCGATCCGCAACGAGGGGACATTATCGTCTTTAAACCAACAGACAAGCTGAAAGAACAGAATTTCAAGGACGCATTTATTAAGCGGATTATTGGGTTGCCAGGTGAAACTGTTGAAGTGAAAGAGGGGAAAGTTTATATTAACAACCAACCTCTTGCGGAGAATTATGTCAACGGACAGCCAACATTGGTAGAACCGTCACAGTGTCAGCTGGGAACCGATCGAACCTATCTCGGAAAACCCGTAGATCCGTACTTGGCAGAGCCTAAAACTGTGCCCCCTGACTCTTATCTGGTAATGGGAGACAACCGAAATAGTAGCTATGATGGTCGCTGCTGGGGAGTTGTCCCGCGAGAGAACATTATTGGTAGAGCCTTTGTTCGCTTTTGGCCCTTCGATAAACGAGTCGGAAGGATTGACAGGGGTCCTCTATATGCCCCTGATGCTCATGTTGATGGCATTTTCCAATAAATTTTTTCCGAGAAGCAAAAGAAGCAACAGACTAAGAGGCAACAGACTCGCTTTATTGGTAACGGTAAGCAAGCCATGATTTTTGAGCGCATGGAGTCTCTCGCACGCTCAAGAATCATGACTTCTATAAGAGGATGAAAAGTCCTCAAAAAGGTAGCGAAACACCCAGAATCCCCCTAAATCCCCCTTAGGAAGAGGGACTTTTGACTGTCATTCCCCCTTTTTCAAGCTACCGTGTATACACATCTCGATAAAAGCGACTCGATCCTCCTAAATCCCCTTTTTTAAGGGGGACTTTGAGTCCGGTTGCCCCTATTTTTAAGGGGTCTAGGAGGGATCGAGGCAGTTCTAGTTGAAGCAAGACTTGTGTGTACACTTTAGCCTTTTTTAAGGGGGGCTGGGGGAATCCAATCGTTTTAAAACAAACCTCTAAGACTACTGCTTTATCTTTGCCTAAATCTTGACAAACGAGCCAGAATTTTAAGGACTACTATTTTTTCTAGATAACCTCAAACACCACTTTGGGAGTCAGAAACAGCTGGGAAGATCGGCTTATAATTTGGCCAATACCTAAAAATTTTCCCTGTTCGTCACGCACCTGAAGTGGTTCGCAGCTGCTATCAGCTTTTTCCCAGAGTAGCTGTTGCCCTTGACACCATCGTTTTGCCATGGGGAGAGGAAGGAAAGTAACTGAGAGATGAGCAAGCACCTTCTCAGGAGCAATCGGTTGAAGAGACGTCAGTTTCAGTTGCTGTTCTAACTCGTTCAGCGTTAAACTCTCAGTTAATAGGAAACCGCTACTTTCGGTTCGGATTAAGGTTGCTAGAGTTCCACCAGTTTGCAATGCTGAACCCAGGTCGCGAGCAATAGCACGGATATAAGTACCTGCACCACAGCGAATATTCAGATCGAGTTCAGGAAAATCACCAGGTCTCCAATCCAAAATTTCTAAGTGATGGATCTCGACAGTTCGAATAGGCGGGTCAAAGGTTTCCCCGGTCCTGGCAAGAGCATACAAACGTTTGCCTTTCACCTGAATAGCGCTATAGCGAGGGGGGACTTGTTGAATGACACCCTGAAAATCTTGAAGCGCTATTTTAACAGTGTTTAACTCCAGATTGGGAACGGGTTTTTGGCTGAGGATATTACCTTCAAGATCGTCTGTGTTTGTAGCGATCCCTAGGCGAATCGTTGCTTGATAAGCCTTATCAGGTTTTAGGAATTGCAGCAGACGAGTCGTTCGCCCGATAGCAAGAGGTAAAACACCTGTAGCAGCTGGATCTAAAGTACCACCATGACCAATGCGTTTGAGCTTGAGCAGTTTGCGTACCTTGGCAACACAGTCATGGGATGTCCAACTTGCAGGCTTATTGAGGTTGAGGAAACCGTCTTCTAGTGAATGTTTCGAAACCATTGATGAACCGCTAGCGATCTGACCCTACTAAGCAATAAGATGTCTCTCTCTAGCTAACAGCTTTTATCATAGCTTGATTGTTTTAAGAGGATCGTTGTTTTAAGCTTGAACCAGACGTGCTTCAGCCAGATCTCTAATGAGTAAGACTTTAGAGCGCAAATAGGCGCTTGCAACTTTGCTTTCTTCATCACTGAGAGGGCGTCTGTTTTCAATTTGGCCCAATAACTCACAGGCTAATTCGGTATCGTTCAGTCTCAAAAGGACACCTGCCTGAGTTCTTTCGATCGCAGACCAGATTTGTCGCAGCATTGAAGCATCCATAGCAGTTATCCCATCTGGTTGTAGGTCTATAGCGCGAATTTTAGATAATGTCTAACCAAAAACTTAATATTTTCTTTAGATTTAATCGAATTGATTGTATCAGGATCTCTTGGGGCAGGCAAAGAGTGATTTATATTTCGAAACAGAGTGGGATTGGTTGGGCGATACGACTTTGAAGATTAGCATCACCTTTGGGGGCTAATCCTGAATGGCGTTTACTTAGAGGATGTTTGAAAAGGTCTAAGATCGGTAGCAAAACGCTCTCGATCCCCCCTAAATTCCCCTTAAAAAGGGGGGACTTTTGACCGTAATTTCCCCCTTTTTAAGCTATCCATTAGGCAAAAGTCCGTAGGACTTTTACCAACTCTGCCCTCCACCCGATCGTCAACTTCCCAAAATTAAAACGGGAGAATGCGGGTTTAGATGAGATCTGTGCAAAGGATAGTTTTTCAAGGGGGGCTAGGGGGATCCAATACTTTTCAAACACCTTCTTAGGGCAAGAATTGAGTGCTGAAAGGTTTGAAAATTCCTAGGGTGGGGGGCCTACAGATCTTCTTTCAGTACCATTCGGCGCAACTCCCAGCTAATTCCTATTTATTCTCGCCAGCACTAAATGTGGGTTATTTTGAAAGTCTTGGAAAGCAGGACCTTCAAAATACCCTTCCACATTTTGTGAGTGAAGTGTATGCATCAAGTGAATGTTTGTGTCAAGAAAATGTCTTAATGTTTCGATTCGTTTTGTTCGGTTAGGGTAGTGGAGAATTTGGTGAGTATCAGTCAAGAGGCTGAAAACAGAATGTCAGAGATGTTCATGTGTTGATCGAAGCTGGTAGCATTCGGTCTATTTTAATACCACTTGATAGTAGATTGGGAGGAGAAAAGTATAGGATGACCTTCCAGAAAAAACATCTTCATAGAAAATTGATGCCTTGATGTGATTTCTCTATGAACAGCATCGCATCCCTCAATCCAATGAATTTGCAAGTAGGTAATGCTGGCATCTCAATTTTTGGTTCTTTGTTCTATGGAATCTTTAAAACCCGCTCTTTTGGGCATCTCTGCGTTAATCCTGGACTAATGGGTTGGGGGCAAAATCCTATTTATTCTCAATAAATAGGGTTTAAATGCTGAGATCGCTAGAGTTCAGAGTAGAGAATGCTTATCAGGCAATACCAGCCAGAACTATGAATTTACTCAATCAGCTGCCAGGGCTATCTCCCAAGAAACTCTTGAGAAGGGCGCACCTGATTCCAATTTTGTTAATTGTTGCTGGATATCTTGGCAATTACTTCAGCCTGCCCCTTTTTTTTGGTGTAGACTTCCTCTTTGGCAGTATTTTTGTGTTGATAGCGGTATCCTTCTACGGCTCTCTTTGGGGTACAACTGCTGCTTTCATAGCCAGCAGCTATACTTACATCCTTTGGGAGCATCCGTACGCTATTATCATTTTCACTTTAGAGGCTCTGTTTATCAGCCTATTACAGCGCCGTAAATCCCAGAATTTGCTCATCTTGGATGCAATTTACTGGCTTTGTATTGGTATACCACTGGTGGGGGTGTTATATGCAGGTATCTTGCATACTCCCGCGACTTCGATTGGGTTGATTGCGCTTAAGCAACCCCTAAATGGTTTGTTCAATGCTCTGGTGGCGAGTCTGTTGGTTGCTCATCTGCCGCTGAGGAATTTTTCTACTTCTCGGTCAGCTCGTCCTAAACTTTCCTTTCAGCTGACTTTATTTAATCTGTTGGTCAGCTTTATCCTTTTCCCGGCTCTTGCGCTGACGATTTTTAATGGTAGGCAAGCATTTCATCGCATCGATACGGAAATGCGGACGGAGCTCCGCACAACTTCCTCTGCTCTAGTTGCTAATTTCTATCTCTGGTATCAACAACCCCTTCAGGCTGCTGAACATCTGTCCCAGATGTTCAGCCAAAGCCTCAAGATTGCATCTCCAACGTTGCTGCAGGCCATCGATTTGGGCAAACAATCCTTTCCCAATTTCTATCAGCTATACATTTTGGATGCTGCAGGTCAAATTGTTGGTTTCCAGGCTGCAGAGTCTTCATTAGAAGAGCCGACCAGTCACTTAAGTGCTAACGAGCTGACAGTTTTGGAACAGGTAAAAACGAGTTTTCAGCCTGTGCTTTTCAGCAACAATCTGCAGGACACATTTTCTCCTTCTTTGATTGGGTTGGTGGTTCCTGTAATGGAAGAAGGGCAGTTGTATGGTTTTGTCTATGGTCTTTTGGAAACAGATTCTATTGTTCAGTTTCTGGATGCCAATATTCAGATTAAGGGATTGCAAGCCATACTTATGGATGCTGAGAGCCTTATTATTGCTAGCAACTATTCGGATTGGGTCGCAAGGGAGAAATTTAATCCGCGCCAAAGCGGTGAAATCCATCCTCTAGATGAAGATAGTTTTCAGTGGTTGCCGTTTGAGTCTGGAATGCCTGTCATGCTGCGTTGGCGACGTTCTTTTTATATTCAGGAAAGGCCCATTGAGCGTGGAGTTCCCTGGACATTGGTGGTGCGGCTGCCAACAGCAGCTTATTTTGACTATCTGCAAGCTGTCTATATCAAGAACCTGGTTGCAATGTTTTTGATTACCTGGGTTGCTTTGTTAATGTCGGCGTTGGTCAGTCGCCAACTGGTCGCGCCGTTATTGCAATTAGCGCAGGTTACGACTGATTTACCTCAAAAGTTGTTTGAGCGTACGGCAGTGGTTTGGCCTCAAAGTCCTGTGGGGGAACTGAATTCTCTGGTGCGTAATTTTCAATCGATGGCGACTGCACTCAAGCAAAGGTTTCAGGAAATTGAGCGTGCTAAACAATTTCTGGAAGAGCAAGTCAATAAACGGACCCAGGAATTGTCTAGCACAAATCAGGAACTTAGTGTTGAAATTTCCCAAAGACAACGAGTAGAAGCGATTTTGCGGGAACGTGAGGAACGCTACGAACTGGCAGTTTCAGGGACTAATGATGGAATTTGGGATTGGGATCTCCGAACGAATGCGGTTTATTATTCGCCGGTTTGGATGAAGATTTTGGGCTATAGAGAAAAGTTGCTGCTGCCAACGCCACTTTCCTGGTTAGACAATATTCATCCAGACGATCTTGACGGGGTGCTTAATGATATTAACGACCATCTGGAAGGGAAGACAGTACATTACGAAAATATCCATCGGTTAAAACATTGCGATGGGCAGTATCTTTGGGTTGTTTCTAAGGGGAAATGCAGTCGCGATTCTGAAGGGAAGGCTTATCGGATTGTGGGTACGATTGCCAATATTACAGAACGCAAAGAGTTTGAGGATCAACTGAAAGCGGCTAAGGAGGAGGCAGAAGCGGCGAATCGGGCTAAGAGTGAGTTCTTGGCGACTATGAGCCACGAAATTCGTACACCAATGAATGCAGTGATTGGGATGACTGGACTGCTCCTTGATACGCCTCTGGATTCGCAGCAACGAGAGTTTGTGGAGATTGTTCGTAACAGTGGTGATGCGCTGCTGGCTATTATTAACGATATTCTAGATTTCTCGAAGATTGAGGCAGGCAAACTGGAGTTGGAGGAATATCCTTTCGATTTGCGAGTCTGTATTGAAGAGTCTCTAGATTTGATGGCACCTAAGGCGACTGAAAAGGGTATTGAGCTATCTTATTGGATGGCGGATCGAACCCCGGAGTGGATTGTGCGAGATGTGGGTCGTTTGCGACAGATTCTAGTCAACTTGCTGAGTAATGCGGTAAAGTTTACAGACTCTGGGGAAGTCGTTGTACGGTTGGAAGGGCATCGGCTCGACCCTGCACTAATTGGTGAGAGTGGAGGAGGGGAGGGAGCAGTTCGAGAGCAGTGGTTGTTAGCTGAGCGAGAGATTTATGAACTCTGCTTTTCTATACAGGATACTGGTATTGGTATTCCTCCAGCACGTCAGGATCGTCTGTTTAAGCCGTTTAGTCAGGTTGATGCTTCGACGACCCGGCAGTATGGGGGCACGGGTTTGGGGTTGGCGATTAGCCGTCGGCTGACGGCATTGATGGGTGGTCGAATGTGGGTGGAGAGTGAGGTCGGCAAGGGTTCGACTTTTTCTTTTACGCTAATTGCACCGGCGGCTCCTGCGGATGCGATCGCAAAGAATAATGCTGACAAAAGGCTACTTGTTGATAAACATGTGTTGATTGTGGACGACAATGTTACCAATTTGCAAATTATGGCGCAGCAGACCCAGGCTTGGGGTGCATGTGTTCGAACGTTTGCATCTGGAAGGGAAGCTTTAGCCGGGTTGGGACACGAGCAACAGTTTGATGTTGTCATTGTGGATCGACAGATGCCGGAGATGGATGGATTAGCCCTGATCGCCAAGATCCGGCAGCGGCTTCATTGCAAGGACTTACCCATGGTTCTGATGACTGAGATGGGGCAAGTTGGTAGCAGTTACGCCGCTAATCAGCTTGATATTACAGCTGTTCTCAGTAAGCCAGTGAAGCATTCTCAGCTGTATAGTACGTTGACTAATATTTTTGCGGAGCGCAGTTCGTCAGTGGGATCTGCAAGTGTGCGATCGCAGCAATTCGACGATCGGTTTGCCAAACAGTTTCCATTGAGAATTCTGGTGGCTGAGGATAATGTGGTGAATCAGAAGGTCGTCCTGACATTGCTGAAACGGTTGGGGTATCGGGCTGATGTTGTGGCGAATGGTTTGGAGGTTGTGGCTGCGTTGCATCGCCAGAGTTACGATGTGGTTTTTATGGATGTTCAGATGCCGGAAATGGATGGCTTGATGGCAACGGGGCGGATTTGCCAGGAATGGCCTTTGGCTGAACGCCCTCGGATTATTGCGATGACGGCGAATGTAATGCAGGGGGATCGGGAAGCGTGTCTTGAAGCAGGGATGGATGACTATATTAGCAAGCCAATTCGTCTCCAGGAAATATTGCGGACGTTAAGCCAGTGCGAGATTGATGGCAGGGGGCAGAAGGCAGAGGGCAGAAGGACGGAGAGCGGAGAGCGGAGAGCGGAGGACGGAGAGCGGAGGACGGAAGAATGGAATTAGTAGAACTAACACGACCTGGAAGGTTAGTGCCCCCAGCAGGAGCGCTAACCTTCCAGGTGATGCGATCGATAGCTTGAAGATCGAACAGATTCTTGTCCGTTCAAAGGTTTGAATAGTGTTGAACGGCCAATACCAGATTGTCAGCCCACTGTTGGGTGAGTTCGCTGGTGACTGCTTCGACCATGACGCGGATGACGGGTTCGGTGCCAGAGGCGCGGATCAGAACGCGGCCCTGGTTGCCCATAGCGGCTTGTGCTTGCGCGATCGCAGTTTGCAGGGCATCGCATTGTTGCCAGTTGTGTCTGCGATCGCAGTTTTCTACCCGCACATTGCATAGGAGTTGAGGGTAAGTTTGGAAACTTTGGTCGACCCATTCTGCCAGAGAATGGCCTTTTTGTTGTACCAAGGCTGCCAGGTGTAATGCAGTCAGTAAACCATCGCCACCTACGCCATAGTGACGGCAGAGGATATGGCCCGACTGTTCGCCACCTAACATTGCCCCCCGCCGCAACATTTCTGCATGAACATGCTGATCGCCAACAGCAGTTCGAATTAGCTGACCGCCAAGACGTTGCCAGGCCCGTTCAAAGCCCAGGTTTGACATCACTGTAGAGATAATGGTGTTGTCAGGCAGCTTGTGCTCCTTTTGCAATGCCTGTCCCCAAAAATAAAGAATGTAGTCACCATCAATGGTACGACCTTGATGATCGACAGCCAGGACTCGATCGGCATCACCATCAAAGGCAAACCCGAGATCGGCCTGGTGCTGTGCTACAACTGCCTTTAGAGGAGAAAGATGGGTGGAACCACAGCCAACATTGATCCGATTGCCATCTGGTTGTGCGTGCAAACAAATTACCTCTGCCCCCATGGCCCGAAAAACTGCAGGTGCCAATTGCACTGCAGCTCCCCAGGCCAGATCCAGTACCACTCGCATTCCTTTCAAAGGCAGGTCAGCGAACTGTCCTGAACGTAAGGGTTGTTGTAATGATTGGACATAATCGTCGAGTAAATCAGGACGATGGTGGTAGTGTCCCCAGGTGGGATGAGCGGGGATTGCAATTTGAACCTTGCCTCTCAATGCTGCTTCAATTCTGGCTTGCAAATCTAGCGGCAGCTTTGCCCCATCCGAGCCAAAGAACTTAATCCCATTGTCTGCAGGCGGGTTGTGGCTAGCAGAAATCATCACCCCGCCAATGGCCTCAGATTCTCGGGTCAGGTAAGCAACACCAGGGGTTGGACATAAACCGAGATTCCAAACTTCCAGGCCAGCAGCTGTTAAACCGGCAGATAGCGCCATTGCTAGCATGTCGCTGGAATTTCTGGAATCCTGGCCCATAATCACTAGCCTCGAAGTTGAGGCTTCAGATTGCAAAACTTGACCGGCCCAAAACCCAATCTGAAGGGTCAGGGGAGCATTCAGCAGCTGTCCAGCGTGGCCTCGGATCCCATCTGTGCCAAATAAAGGCCGATTGGGCAATGCAGGCAAACCTGAGATCAGTTCGATTGTATTATGCTGAATTGACGCTACCTGTTCGCGGTTGCGCCAGTTCTCCGTTTTCATAGGAGACATAACCATAGTTTTGAAACACTCCTCACGCGATCGCACTCTTCAGTGGAGGATAGCATTTTGATGCCAGAGTCACCATTTGAGAAGGCAGAAGATAGGGGATAGAGGGCAGAAGGGGGAGGAAATCAGAAAAGGCGGAGGAAGCAAGGGGAAAACCTGAAACCGATCGCCTGGCACCTGAAACCTGACCCACGAGCCATTAACAATGAACAATGAAACCCGCACAAATTCCCTAAACCCCTGCCTCAGCGAGCAAGGGTTGGATGGTTTCCCATGTCAAACCCTGTTGCAGGTACTGAGGACAATCGGGATCGTAAGGGCTTGCAACCCGATCGATCGCCAAAATCGTGGCGCGATCGCAAAGAACAGGCACATCCGGATCGAACGCGGTAGGTTTCATTAAAGAACTGGAATACCCCTTAAAAATAGCAATCCGATCGGACTCGCCATCAACTTCAGCCGTAACCAAAAGAACCTCCTTGGGACGCTCGATCGTATATCGTTCTAGTCGTTTTGCATCTGCTTTACCCATAGGTCTGCACTCCCTATTGGCGCTCCAATGCTGAGCGGCCTTGTTTGCCTAAACGCAAAAACACAAAAGACATGAAGTAGAGCGCGTAAACAATCAACAACATCATGGCGATGATGCCCAGGAACTGCGGACGGTTGCTAGCATGGAAATACTCTCGATAAAGTACAGGTAGCTCTAGCCACGCACCACAGAATGAGGTGAAGTCAGGGATGCCCTGTTCGTTGTAGGTAATCGCTCCCTGCGCAAACACACACCTTAAAAAAGGAATCATTGCTGCTGCTCCCAGCGCACAGTAGACAGACATGGCCCACCGCCAGGAAGAGAGGGTGAGTTTAAGCGCTCCACGGCGATCGTCTATTTCTTCATTGATATCGTTCCAAAACCAGAGAGAAATGGGGATCAGGATCTGGGCACAGAGTGAGGTAATGAATGCTATCGGAAAACCAGCAATCATTAAATACAGCGTAATCCCTAACAAGCTGGAGACGCGCCAGTAAATGATGAGTAATTGCTGAATGGCATTCACCTTCTGGACAAAGGCCCAAATCAGCAATACCAGGGGGATGCCAACAGCCAACAACACGGCGAGTCGATAGTCGGTCCAGATCAACAGTCGGAGCAGTTCTGGGTTCATAACATAACTGAAAGAAGCAGCAGAGCTGTTAAGCAAACAAAGATGCAAACCAGTTAACTTGAACAGCTTATACCATTAAGGGAGAAGACTGTCATGAAAATTTAGGGCAGGCGAAACGCCTACCCTACAATTGAGTGCTTTGGGTTTCTGGTCTTATTCGCGAATGCAATCTCGCAAAATAAAGATAAACCTTCGACTAAACTCAATCGGCATTAGTCTTCATACACCCGGCATTCTGCTGCTTCGGGATGATCATCGCAGTAAATCTCCAGGGAGTTTTTGGATTGCTTTTGCTTTTGGTGAGATGCCTCGGCTTGGAGTTCCTCGACGGCATCCCAAGCTGCTGCACATTCGCCAGAGGTGGCTCCTTCAACGTCGCAGATCGTGCGAGCCTGGTCGCGTTCTTTTTCGATTGTTTCTTGAATGTTGTTACTCATAGCTCCAGTTGTTTTTAAGTCACTCTCATCAGTCCAGGAAGTATCCCCACTTTAAATTCGCTTAGGAACTTCAGTTCAGAGCCTCAGGTGAGTTACTCTGGTAGGCATCATTGGAAAAACACAACTCTTTTATAAGTGATATACGGCGCGATCGCATCTGGGCAAAATCGTTATCAATCTTTTAAGATTCATCTGGTCAACCTCCAAAATTATCGAGATCGTCAGCGTTATTCTCAACGTTTTCCGCAAACACTATCGGCCACTTCCAGAGGTTCAGTCAATCTGATTCAAGCTCAGTCAATCCAATTCAGGCCCAATGGAATTTAGCCTGCCTATCAACCTAACACTCCAGTTTCTATAATATTAACTTTTGTTACAAAAACTGTCATCGTTGAGTCGCTATGACTTTTGGCAAGGGGAAATTGCAATGATAGATCCAACACCCAATCCGGTCAACAATCCACTGCAAGCGAGCCGTCAAATGAAATGGGCCAGTGCTTTGTCTACCCGCCCTTCTTTGGAAGCAGCCTTGACGGAAGTGTTGGAACGCGCCCGACAAAAGTTAGAAGCACCGGCAGATTTAGGGCTAATTTTTATTTCTGCTGCCTTCGCCAGCGAATACCCTCGACTAATGCCTTTATTGCAAGAGCAGTTGTCTGGCATTGCGGTGATTGGTTGTAGCGGTGGTGGTGTGGTAGGGATCGATGGAGGCGATCAGCCTCAGGAAATTGAAGGCCAAGCTGCCTTGAGTCTAACACTGGCCCACTTGCCCGATGTTAGGGCTAAGGTCTTTCAGATTGCACCGGAATCGCTGCCCGATCTCGATAGTCCTCCTCAAGCATGGGTCGATCTTATCGGTGTTCCTAGCGAACAACACCCCCACTTTATCCTGCTAGCAGATCCTTTTTCTTCGGGGACAAACGACCTGCTCCAGGGACTTGATTTTGCCTATCCTGGGGCTGTGAAGGTGGGAGGGCTAGCCAGCACTGGGGCGATGGCAGGGAGAGTGAGCTTGTTTGCGGACTTTCAGCTTTACCAGGAAGGGGTAGTGGGGGTTGCTTTAAGTGGAAATTTGGTTATGGAAGCAATTGTTGCCCAGGGCTGCCGTCCAATTGGCCAGCCGTTCCGTGTGACCCAAGGAGAACGCAATATTTTGCTGGCATTGGAAAAGCAGACTAATGGGGATATGACCAATTTTGGTGCACAATCCTGCACACCTCTGGAAGCCCTGCGAGCGATCATTCAAGATCTGAGCGAAGCGGACCGTGCCCTGGCCCAAAACTCGTTGTTTATTGGTGTAGCCCGGGATGAGTTTAAGCAAGAATTGCAGCAGGGAGACTTCCTGATTCGCAATTTGTTAGGTGTAGATCCTCGGGTCGGAGCGATCGCGATCGCGGATCGCGTCCGCACGGGCCAACGGATTCAGTTTCATCTGCGGGATGCCCGCACCTCCGCTGAGGATCTCGAACTGTTGCTGCAACGCTATCAGCAAGAAGAAGCCATCAAGACAACGTCCCCCGTCGCTGCATTCATGTTTACCTGCATGGGGCGGGGAGAAACCCTCTACCAGCAACCGAGTTTCGACTCGACTCTATTCGAGCGCTATTTTGCAGCGATGCCGCTCAGTGGTTTTTTCTGCAGTGGGGAAATTGGCCCAGTGGGAGGTGCAACCTTCTTGCACGGATATACTTCAGTGTTTGGCATTTGCCGTCAACCTGGAAGTGAATAGGGTAAAGATAGGGAACGGGGAACGGGGAACGGGGAACGGGGAACGGGGAACGGGGAAGAGGGTAGAAGGAACAAGTCATGAGTAACGAGTAACCAGTCAGCAGGTAAAGGGTGAGGAGAATGCAATGATTCGCTGAGTGCTAATTACCTTTTGCTGCTTGTTGCTCATCGTTCATCGCTAAGTGCCTTTCCCCGTTCCCTGTTCCCCTTGCAAAATAATTTTATTGGTGCTTACTGTGATAAATCGGTTTGGTCTGTCTCGCAAACGCTGGCAATCTCTGGGTCAATTGCTGGGATTGCTCTGTCTCACCTGTTTTCTGGCCATTAGCTGTACGGGACGCCCCGATGGCGCACCCACAGGTGTGCCAGATGCAGGCAGCGATCGCATTACGGTGGGCACAACCCTTAAACCCCGCACTCTCGATCCAGCAGATGCCTATGAACTCTCTGCCAGCAATTTGCTCTTTAGCCTGGGTGACCGTCTCTATACCTACAAACCAGGCACCACTGAGCTAAGACCGCAATTGGCCACAGAGTTACCCACCATTAGTCCGGATGGACTGACGTATACCATTCCTGTACGTGAAGGAGTCATGTTCCACGACGGCACAGCTTTCAATGCAGAAGCAATGGTATTTTCGTTGCAGCGCTTTATCGAAAATGGAGGGAAGCCTTCCTCTCTGCTTGCAGATGTGGTGGATACCCTCAAGGCCACAGGTGAGTACGAGCTGGAGATTCAGCTGAAGAAGCCATTTGCAGCTTTTCCCGCACTATTAACCTTTTTTGGTGCTTGTGCGGTCTCTCCTCAAGCCTACGAAATTGGCACAGGGAAGTTTAACCCGAGCAGCTTTGTTGGCACAGGTCCCTACAAGCTGACTGATTTCAGAACGGATTCAGCTCAAATCGAAGTTTTTGAGCAATATTGGGGTGAGAAGCCAGCCAACTCCGGCATTAACTTTCAGTTTCTCACCAGTTCGGCCAATCTTTATAATGCCTTTCGTACAGGTACCATTGATGTTGCTTACCATTCTCTCGATCCGCAGCAGATTAGCAGCCTGCAGAAAGAGGGAGACAAAGGTGCTCTGCAGGTGATTAAAGCCAGGGGAAATGTTGTCAGCTATCTGGTGCTGAATTTAAAGCAGCCGCCTCTAGATCGGCCAGAGGTGCGACGTGCAATCGCCTCCCTGGTCGACCGCACTTTGTTCATTGAGCGGATTCTCCAGAACCAGGCTGATCCCCTCTATACATTGATCCCAACCACCTTTGACGTCTCAAAACCGGTTTTTCAAGAGCGCTATGGCGATGCCGATTCAGACCAGGCACTGGAATGGTTGCAGGCTGCCGGTTACTCGCCAGACAACCCTCTTACTCTGGAAGTTTGGTATCCTTCAGGGTCTCCTATCCGAGCTGGGGTAGCTGCAACCCTACGAGAACTAGCCCTCCAACAGTTGGGCGGCGTGCTGAAATTAGAACCCAAAACTGTTGAAGCTGCCACCGCCTTCAGCAACATCGATAAAGGAATTTATCCCACATTTTTGCTAGACTGGTATCCAGATTTTTCCGACCCGGACAACTACATCCATCCTTTCCTCAGCTGCAGCAAAGGCTCTGAAGCAGAAGGGTGTGAAGAGGGATCGAGCCAGAGTCGTGGCTCGTTTTACTACAGCGATCGCGCCAACCAACTGATTGACCAGGAACGCCAGCAACAAGATCCTGATGCCCGCAAGCAAACTTTTGTTGCCATCCAAGAATTGTTAGCGGAAGATGTGCCTTACATTCCGCTCTGGCAAAACCAGGACTACGCCTTTGCCCAGAACGGTGTACAGGATGTGCAGCTCGATCCGATCGAACAACTCCGGTTGCGCAAGATTCGCAAATAAAGCTTTAAGGAACCCGGTTGCCTGAATCAAGGAGATTGTGGCATTGATATGGATATACCCTCAGAAACCAGTTTTCCAACACGACTTGAAAGGTGATGTTGGCTGCTGTTAGAGGGTGTTTGAAAAGTCCTAAGACAGGTAGCAAAACAATCCGGAACCCCCTAAATCCCCCTTAAAAAGAGGGACTTCTGACCGTAATTCCCCCCTTTTCCAAGGGGGGCTGGGGGGGATCCAATACTTTTCAAACATCCTCTTAGGGAAAAACGGAGGTTAGCCCCTTTGTAAGGAAGGCTAACCTCCCCAGTCGTTTCTCTGACTGTCTTCCGATAAAAACAGTCAAAGACGATCGTTGAGAGGTCTTCTAAAAGCAACTCTACGGATTCCAGATAGATGCAGATTAACTTCTGAAAATTCAGCGGGTCTCTTAACTTCGTTCTCAAAATTGGGTTCCGGTGCTAAAATGGCAGGCGAGAATACATTTGGTTTCAGCAGTTTGTTTGCACAATTAATCGGTCCTCACCCAGTTAATTTCAGACAATCTTCTCTCCAAAGTCTCAATCCCCCTACACTCCTTTCAGTTTGGAGATGAAGCATGTCAATTTATATCGGTAACTTGTCCTACGACGCCACTCAAGAAGATTTAACCACTGTTTTTGCCGAATACGGCGAAGTCAAAACTGTTTCTATTCCTATGGATCGCGAGAGTGGGCGTCCGCGGGGATTTGCCTTTGTTGAAATGGAGAAAGAAGAAGACGAAGCAGCAGCCATTGAGGCTCTGGATGGGGCCGAATGGATGGGACGCGACCTGAAAGTGAATAAAGCAAGACCCCGTCAACCCAAAGGTTCTTTTGGCGGTGGTGGTAGGCGGAGAGAAGATCGGTTTTCTCGCCCCTCCTATTAAAGGGCATTTCCCTTTGCCTGACTTTAAGATAGAGGGCTCTGGCCTTAATGGCTAGAGCCTTTTGCCTGCTTTAAGAATTTCATCTAAACCGTCAGGGTCGTCACGAGACAGACTCTCAGGCTTACAGATGGAGAACAATCAAACCAGGCAGTCTCGTAACCCAGGCGCTCCGACATTCGCCTCAATATGATATGAGGCAGGACGCAGAGATCAGAAGAGGAAACATTATTATCTTTGACTTGAAGACTTTTACCCTAGCTTAATCCATTCTTGTGGTACCAGATGAATTGAAGATTGCCAATCGCTCAATGCAAGCCGATCCTTATGCCGTGTCTGGTTGATTGCAATCGATAAAAATAACTATCAGTCTTGGTGTGACACGTCTGAAAATTGTGCAAATTCGTAATTGATACTTTAGGTGCTGTAGAGTCTATTGAGCAAGGATTATAGCCTTTTCGATAACCCAACTCTATTGCACAAAATTCGCTATGTCAGTCCACTCGCATTAATCGGCTTTGTGTTAAGGTTCTGCTGCTGTAGCCTAACCCAAAAATCGATCTCAACTTTTCTGACTTAATATTTGTATCGCTGGATTTGGTTGCTGTTTCCAATCAACCCATTTGAGGATGCTGCCGCAGGACGCGGCGCAGGATTTTGTTAGAGGCAGTACGAGGAAGTGTCTCAACGATTTTGAGGTCGCAGATCTTGAACAGAGGATTAAGGTGCTGTCGAATCGCCGTCTGGAGCGATATTTTCAGTGTTTGGCTATCTTGCACAGTGTCTGGCGTAACGACAGCATAAATAACGAGCTGGCTGGGACCTCCCTCCGGGGGCGAGATTGCGATCGCAGCCGTTTCGCGAATCCCCGCTTCTGCATTGAGAATTCGCTCGATCTCGGCTGTGCTGACCTTAATTCCCCCTAAGTTCATGGTGTCGTCAACTCGACCCAGCGCCCGGTAGCTCCCATCAAACAGCCGTTCCATCCGGTCGCCATGACGACGTAGAGGGGCAGAGGCACCCCGCAGAGAGGGATTGCAGTCAAAGTAAACCTGGTGATGATCCCGGTTCAGGAGTTGGGTGGAAAGCCCAATTGAAGGCGGAACAATAAACAACTCGCCCTTGTCCGCAGGATGCCCCTGCTCGTCCAGGATGACAACCGCCAGACCCAGGGCTGGTGTTGTGAAAGTCGCAGGGGCGCATGGTTGCAGCAGGGTACTTGTCATATACCCACCCCCAATTTCGGTACCGCCACAGTATTCAATAATGGGTCGGTACCCTGCCAGTGACATCAAGAAAAGCATATCATCAGGATTGGAACATTCCCCTGTGGAGCTGAACGTTTCAATTGCACTCCAATCCAGTCCTCTCATGCAGTCAGTTGTTTTCCAACGACTGACCAGACTCGGGATTACCCCTAACATCGTCACGCCCGCATCCTGTACGAATTGGCCAAAGCCTCTGTTTGTAGGAGATCCTTCGTACACTGCAATGGTCGCCCGATTGATCAGGCTGGCATAAATCAACCACGGCCCCATCATCCATCCCAGGTTGGTCGGCCATGCGATCGCATCTCCAGGATGAATATCGTGGTGCAAATGACCGTCCACTGCGGCTTTGATCGGCGTCGTTTGCGTCCAGGGAATTGCCTTCGGTTTCCCTGTGGTTCCCGAAGAAAACAGGATATTGGTCGGACTGTCCGGCTCGCCCGGAACAGCTTCAAAGTTGTCGTTAGCGCTGAGAAAACCTTCCCAGGACAAATCGTCAACCCGCAGCTTGGCATCCAGACTCGCCTGTCTTGCAAGCACAATAGCCATTGGGGCTGCTGCTGCAACGACTTTTTGATACAGAGGCAATTGTTTTCCGCCTCGTTGAATAAAGTCTTGAGTAAAGATCGCGATCGCGCCAGCCAGCTGCAAGCGAGTCGCAATTTCCTCGGGGGCAAAACTATCGGCAATCGAAACCACCACCCCACCCGCTTTGACAATGCCCAGGTAAATGGCAATAGACTGGGTAGACATGGGTAGCGCGATCGCGATCGCATCACCCGCTCCTAAACCAGCTTCCAGCAAACCATTCGCCACCCGATTGGTTAACGCCTCAAGTTCCCTATAACTCAGACAAGTCAGCACGCCCCCTTCCGCCTGAAAAACAATCGCAGGCTCCTTCCCATCCGCCTGAAAACAGCTCTCAGCAATATTTAAACGCGCGCCCTTGAGCCACTGAGGTGCTTCCACCCCTGCCGAGAGATCGACCATCGCATCGTAAGGTCGCTGCAACCGAATTCCCAAACGCCGAATCATTCGCTGCCAAAATTCAGCCCGGTGTCGCACCGACCAGTCATAGAATTGTGCGTAAGACTTCAATCCCAGCTCCTGCATCAACGCAGCGATATTCGTCGTCTGCATCTTTTCCTCAGAGGGGAACCAGGCAGGTGGCTGTCCCCGGCTGAACTCCCAATCAGCATAGGTAGTTTGATACAGAAACTGGTGGAACGAAAAAGGATGGTCAGCCTCAAGGAGGTGTTGACTGAAGTGCTGCCAGCACTCAACCGCAGGCAACGAAGCAAGACAGCGATTAATTCGCGGCAACAACGCAACAGCAGCGCTTTCCTCCAAGCCACAGTCGATAATACGTTGAAGTGAGACTGACATCACCATCACCCCGCAAGCGACAGATTGCAGCTGTGCTTAGAGCGCTGCCCCCGATAACTCTATTGTCGCTTAGGAACAAGAATTTAGTTAAGTGCCAATTCTCGCGTAGGGACACGGCATTGCCGTATCCCTATAGGTTTGTTGTTTGTGAAGTTATTGAATTCGCGATCCTTATCAGCGTAAAACCGTCCGGGGAAGCCCGCCCCTGGCAAAATGGAGAGCCTTTACACCCCCAATCGATTACCCCGTAAACAGTCCTCTCCTCCAGAGCCAGACCCATGACCACCCTGCTCGCAACTGCCCCGGACACCCACTATCCCTACTACTGCGATGGACAACCAATGACAAACAACACCGAACAATACCGTTGGATCGTCATCATTAAGGAAAACCTGGAAATCCTCTTTGCTGCCGTGGCAGGGGAGTGAGAGATAATGGTGGGCAACGCGGCATTGAGTCTTTGGCAGTGCAACTCAGAATGCTGTCTGCGTTGCTTACCCTACGGGAGATCTTTGCAGCACTGAAGTACCCACTACAAAATCTTGTTTTCAGATCGCATGACTCTCATTACCAGGCTTTGTGCAGCCGTCAACGCAGTCTTTTCCGCACTTTAGCCCACATTTGCTTGATCGCCAACCAACCCATTCGCCCTCTGCTCAACCCGGCAATGTCAGGATTGAGCGTTTTTCGACAATCGAAAAAGGTATTTATCTCTTGCAAGATGACTTGCAAGCGTTTTACCAAATTTTCAGCTCGATACGGTTGCCAGAAAGAGTCTGGCAAATTCTGGCAGGCAGGCGATTGTAGTGCGGTCAGGATGCGTTGAAGGTCATATTCGCTCGAGTATCCAGCAATTTTGTGGCAATTGAATCCCGGATCGAGATAGTCTGCCAGGGCGCTGTTGAGGCTGGAAAACACCTGACAACCGCAAGCCAGTGCTTCTAGCGGCGGTAAGCCGAATCCTTCTGTCACGCCGCTGATGGCCCAATATTCAGCGGAGTCATACAGATAGATTTTGCTGCGGTTGAACAGTGCTGCTAAATCTTCGACGTAGCCGTCGAGCAGCTGAACATGACAGTGCTGGTGCAATGCTGGCACTAATTGTCTTAATAAATAGTCTGAAGATTTGCGCGTTTGAACCAGGACGTCAATGTCTCGTTGCTGGCCCAGATTGCAAAACTGATCGCTGATTTGGTTGGGCAAATAGTAGAGCAGAGAATTTGGCGATCGCTGCCCCCAATAGCCCATCGTATTGCGACTGACGGTGATAATGGGAATCTCTGGCGGTAGTCTGAAGCGATAACCCGCGCTATGGGCGTGATAAATGATATTGTGCGATCGCAACTGTGCAACCAGCCTGGGCACATCAAATCCCCAACTGACAATAAAAATGCAATCCTCCAGATGGCGAGACTGGAGAACGTCGGCCAGAAATAGGCAGTCGGATTCTCGCTGTCGATAGGTGACAATTTCAGCCCGACAAATCTTTTGGGCGAGATGATAGGTTTTTAGCTCTGCCCAAAGCCCGCCGCCGCCAAATGGTTTTGTTGTTCCTGGAAGTAGAAAGTATAGCGTTCTCATGCCAATAATGGGGAAATCTTACAAGCAGTGTCCAATTTTGGTGCGATCGCGAACAGTCGGATCCCTGCCTTAGACCACAGGGAAATAGTATTACCAATACTGGCGCTTCAGTCTCAATTGAATTGCTGAATGGGTCAATGTTGGCAATCGTTACAATAGCTTAGCTTCAGGATATGTCAAACTGTTATGATAGACTCCAAAGTTGAATCTGAAGCAGTATTTGTGACATGCTACTGGGAATTGAGACGCTGGAATTGCTAAATTTTATCTTGCTAAATCCGATTCGGGATTCAGCAAATAATTCAGTATAGCGATCGCGTATTTCGGATAAAATAAGAAACAGAGGAAATTGACTTAAATGCGGGATATCTCGTATTCTTTGGGTGCATTGCGGGACTTGAACGATGCCACGACTGAACACTAGCGAAGCTGTGAGGAAACGTATTGAACGCCTGTTAGGTCAGCTGCTCGCTTATGCAAATGGCAATTTAACAGAATATGACTATCTCAGAGACAAAGTGAGGGTGAGATGGGTTGATGAGTACAGCATCGCTCCCAAATTGATTGTGAAGACTGAACTCAGGTTCCTGGTAGAACTGGTCTTCGAACGACAAAGCAACCCGTTGAAAGAAACCATTAAGCAAGATCTGCGCGTCCTGAAAGCGTTTTTGGAGATTTTGGAAGATAACCGCACCAAAACCCAGGGGTCAGCAAACTGGCACTTTACTCTCAGGCTCTGGCATCATTCTATTGAGCGGAATCTGAACGAGTTCAATCGCGAATGGCAACGTCGCAAGTCTCTGAGATCGAAGTCATTCAGCAGTGAGGAATCCCAGTCAGCCGCCGATCATACATCGGTTGCTTCTTCCTCGAAACTGAGGGTTAACCGTTCTAGTCAACCTTTTTTCTCTCAGTCTGAGTCTACCTCAGCCCTGGATGCAGAGATTGGATCGAAGTTGTTTAAGCCAGCTTCAGAACCCAGCTTACTGCTGGCGAGCAGGAACCCCACTCGCAAACGAACCCCACCTTTTCACAATTTGCCTGCGTGCGATCATACTGCATTTATTGGTCGCCAAGAACAGATCGATCGCTTGCTCAATTTACTCTGTTTTGACAGCCCTGTGGCGCGTATCAGTGTTGAAGGAATCGGGGGAGTGGGAAAAACAAGTTTGGTGCTAGAGGTCGCTCACCGCTGTTTGCAGTTCCGGCAAAATGGTCATCAGTCTGGGTCTGGTTTGCCCAGTTTCGATGCCATTATCTTTATTTCAGCCAAACCTCAACATTTCACGACTCGCGGTATTGTGCCGCGCTTTACACAAGCACGGACGCTGCGCCAAATCTTTCGTGCGATCGCACGCACGCTAGACTATTCCCCCCATCTATCCAATACTGTCGACAACCAACTCGAAATCATTCTTTCCGGCAATTTAGGCACCCAGCTAGAGCGAATTCAGGCTAGCCTTGCCCGTCAAACCACACTATTGATTGCAGATAATCTCGAAACGATTGAGGAACAACAAGAAGTATTCTCTTTTTTGTACGACCTACCCTCAACTGTAAAAGCCATCGTCACCAGCCGCGAGCATGCTCAGATGGATGCTGCATCCATTCGTTTAGCCCCCTTACCTCAAACAGAAGGCCTTCACTTCATCCAACATCAAGCTCAAGTCAAGGAGATATCCCTTAGCTCCGAGCACGAACAAAGCCTTTATCAAGGCACAGGCGGGATTCCAGCAGCAATGGTTTATGCCATGGGACAGCTCGCCAATGGCTATCAGTTTCAGGACGCCCTGCCCCGGTTAACTTTAGCGGCGGGGGATTTCTGCCGTTTTTACTTTGAAGGGTCGATAAAACCCTTACGAAGCCAGCCAGCCCATCATGTGCTGATGGCCCTAGCCATGTTTCCCAAACCAGCCCTGAGAGAAGCAATTGCCCAGGTTGCTTGCCCAGAGACTAATGTCATTGACGACTTTGCTAGACTGCATCAGCTCTCCCTGGTGACCCTGCAGGATGGTCGGTACACCATGCTTCCCCTCACCCGTGAATATGCCCTGGCTGAATTGAACGCACATCCCACGTTCGGGGAAACAGCACGCGAACGTTGGGTGAATTGGTATTTGAACTTTTTGACCCACCATGGAGAACAGGAGTGGCGAGAATGGCCAAAATACGATCTCTTAGATCGAGAGTGGGGCAATATTCAGGCTGTCATCGAATGGTGCATTGACCAGGGACGATACAATGACTTCAGTCAACTGTGGCAATACGTGAAGGGATATACCCACCTGTGTGGCTATTGGAACGAGCGCTTGGGTTGGATTAATTGGTGGGTTCAGGAAGCTAAACAGCGCTCCAATATTGCCACCGTTGCCCAGGCATTACTAGACAAGGCATGGACGCTGATCTTAATGGGACAATCCGATCAATTGGTTGAGGCAGAGACAGTGTTTCGCCAAATTCAGCAATTACAAGCTAAGGCCAATCCCCAATTCCAACTTGAACTCGCCATTGAACAGGCAATCCTCTTTATCCATCAGAAAAACCTGAAGACTGCTCGCCAATGGCTAGAAACGGCAAAAGACGTCCTGGAACAAATTCAATTGGACGAACCTAAGCGCCTTCGCCAGGTCGTGCGCCTGCATTACTATGAAGCAGAAGTTTATTTCAGAATGGGGGACTATAATTGCGCCAAAAACCTCTATCGCAATGCGGTCGAAAAAGCCCGAATTGTTCAATGGCAGCAAGTGGAGGTTTATGCGCTCAATTGGTTAGCTGATATTGCGCTTGAACAAGAGAATCTTCATGAAGCCAGTCGCCTGTTAATGCAAAGTCTACCCATCGCCGAAAAAAATCAAGATAAGCGATCGATTGCTTTCCATAAGCGATCGCAGGCCCATCTAGCAAAATTGAAGGGAGATCGATTAGAATTCCAGCGCTGTTTTGCGGAAGCGAGAGCATGCTTCGAGGAGTTAGCAATGACCGCTGAAGTGGAGAGAATGCAAAGATGGATGGAGACGTAATCAGGTGCCAGATGTCAGGTGCTAGAGGTTGGGGGCAGGAGAGACAGAACTTTTATCGATTCCTGTTCAGGTGATATAGCAATTTGTAGTCTGGTTAAGTACAGAAAACTGAGGTGGGCTTGGCAGTGCCAAGCCCCTACCGCAACCGGGTACTGAATTTCATTGCAAACCGCTATAGACACGACTTGGAAGGTTAGCGCCCAAAGGAAGCGCTAAACCCGATTTCTTCGTGCCAGAACGGAAAAATCGGTTATTTTGAAAGTCTTGCTCAGCGCTAAACAAACGCTAAGAAACAGTTTGGGCAACAAATCATCTTAGAGGATGTTTGAACAGTATTGGCTCCCCCCTGGCCCAATACTGTTCGGTTAAGGATAGCGGATTCAATCACTTTACGAAAAATAGACCTGTAGGGACACGGCAATGCCGTGTCCCTACGCGAGAAATTAATTTTCGTTTCTAAACCGAACAGTATTGCCCCCTGGCCACCCTTGAAAAAGATGGGAATTACGGTCAAAAATCCCCCTTTAAAAGGGGGATTTAGGGGGATCCGGGGTGTTTTTCTACCTGTCTTAGGAATTTTCAAACATCCTCTTAGCGTTGTTGAACCAATATGCTAATTTTTTCGCTTGAAGAAAGACAGCACCTCTAGTGGGTAAGTCAACTGCGGACTGCAACTGAATCGGGAGGCATCACAACCTTCTTGGCGAGTCCCAATCCCCTGAGCGCCTGGATAGACCACCAAGTCATGTCAATTTCCCACCAGCGTAAGCCAGCCTTGGCCATATTTGGATGAGCATGGTGATTGTTGTGCCAACCTTCGCCGTAAGCCAGGATCGCAGCCCACCAGAGATTGCGCGAACCATCGTTCACTTCAAAGGTTCGATAACCAAACATATGGCTGGCAGAATTAATGAACCAGGTGCTATGCCAGAGAACGACTCTGCTGACCACCAGACCGTAGAGGACGAAAGACCAGCCACCCAGAAGATAAAGGATCAGTCCAACTGGAATCTGCAAAAGGAGGAAATTGCTATCGAGCCAGCGATAGTAAGGATCTTTAACGAGATCGTTGGCATACTTTTTGTAGTTTTCGTAGTTAAAAAACTCTCGCTTTGGACGCAGCAACCAAAAGAAATGGCTCCACAAAAATCCTTTCCGTGCAGAGTAGGGATCTTTGTACTCATCTTCAGTATGGGCGTGGTGCAAGCGATGACCCGCAACCCAAAAGATTGGCCCTCCTTGCAATGCCAACGCTCCGACTGAAACAAGGATATACTCCAGCCATTTGGGAACTTGGAAGCTGCGATGGGTCAGAAGTCGATGATAGGCTAGGCAAATACCAACACTACCGCACAACCAGTGAAAAAAGATGGCAACGCCTAACGCCGACCAGGAAAAGAACCAGGGAGCTAACAGTACCAGGGCATGAACTGTGGTGAAAAATGCTAAATACGTCCAGCTAATCGGAGGAGACTGCGTACCCTCAGGGGCAGTTGCAGAGGATTGGGACATTAAGGTTTCCTTCAGTATACAGGGTGGATTCGCCAGAGCTGTCAAATTCAGCCCAGGCATGCTCGCCTCCTATGCAACTCCACAGTAGTTCGATTTTCCTGAGAGAGACCGTTACAGTAGGAGTAGAGCTTGCAAGTAGCACTTGCATTTAAATCTTAGCAATAGATGTTGTCCATTGCAAGTAACACTTACATTTTTATTTCTGGCCTATGTCTTCTCAGCGAATTTCAACTCGACAGCGTTTGATTCAGGCGGCGCTTGAGTTGTTTGCGACTCAGGGAGTTACCGAGACAACCACGCGGCAGATTGCTGAACTCGCAGGTGTCAATGAAGTGACTTTGTTCCGGCAGTTTGGTAACAAACATGGACTGCTGCTTGCCGTGATTGAAGATACGGCCATGTCCGATCAGTTAAGTCAATCTGTAAATCGAGAGTCCAGTCAGATTGGTAATGTTCGTCAGGCATTGAAAAGTCAGGCGAGAGCCTATTTGAAGTCCCTGGAGCAAATGCCGAAGTTTGTTCAATCGGTGGTTGGGGAAGCTGGGCAATATCCTACCGCCAATCGTCGAGCACTGGGCAGAGTACTCACGCGTGCTAACCGTTATGTTGCCCAGGACTTGGCCGCTATGCTACAGCGGGAGCAATTGCAGGCCGATCTACCGATAGAAAAACTGGCCAGCTTGCTGAATGGCATGTTGTTGGGATATGCAATTATTGAGTTTACCAGCGAATTCCACGAACTTTGGGAAGATCGAGATGATTTTTTAGAGAATCTGGTGCAGTTGTTTCTTTCTGGTGCGGTTGCTCCAGCTGCTGAATCGCCAACTCAGGAAAGACGTTTGGTAGAAGCAAAATCGTTGGTGGGGGGAGAAAATCTGAATGCTGTTGCAGATTTACCTGCGAGTTTAGTCCATCAGATTCTTCGATGCGCTAAAAAGTTGGATCCGCAGGATTATGCGCTGGCTTATATATTATTTGGGGCAGGGTTGTCAGTGGAAGAAATTGTCCTGCTGCAGCGATCGCATTCTCTCTATGACGCGAAACAGCATCTGTTGCGAGTGCCTCAAAATGAAGGCAGATTTGTGCCCTTGAATCAGTGGATTATGGGTAAGCGTTATGGTTCCTATACCCGCAATCCTTTAACTCAGTGGTTGAAATATCGTCAGGATGATGACAATCCAGCGTTGTTTTTGAATGAGGTGGGGGAGCCGATCTCTGTGGCAGTGGTGCGATCGCGCTGGCAGATCTGGACAGAGGGACTATCCATCGCTGGAGGAGAATCCCTGAGCGTTGAGCAGACGCAGCAAACCTGGTGTGTAGAAATGCTGATGAAAGGGATGAAATTGGCTGATTTAAGTCTTTTAACAGGTTGGAGCTTAAAGCGGTTGCGACCTTACGCCCGTAGAGCCAGAGAAAAATTAGCCCTGGAGCGAGCCATTCGACTGGATCAGAAATCCCATGGTTCAACGACCAAGAATGGTACCTCTACCCAGGTCGTTTCAGAGCCGTGATTTGGCTTGCACGAGCGAGCGCGATCGCGCAAAAAAACAATCTGCGCGAGGACGAGGGATCGGGTTTCTCCCAGAAACCCGATCCCTGACGCTCAACGAAGAGCCAAATGGTCAGAAGACACGACTTGGAAGGTTATTCTGAAAGGCTTTCAGAATAACCCATTTTACCGTTCTGGTACGAAGAAATGAGAGTTAGCGCCCACAAGGGAGTGCTAATCTTCCAAGTCGTGCTGAAGAGGTGTGATCGCAACTTGGAAGGTTAGCGCCCCCTTCGGGGGCGCTAACCCTTGTTCCTTCGTGCTGCAGCTAAAAAATAGGTTATTTTGAAAGCCCCGCAGCGTGGGGCTTTCAAAATAACCTTCCAAGTCGTGCGCGATCTTGTTGCTTAAAGTAATTCATCTCTCAAGCTGTATAGCAGGAACTTCAGCGATTGTCCAATGAGCAGCGAACTACAACGAAGAGTCAACTCCTCTTGCCTGCATCAAAGTCTTGAGCTGCTCCAACTCCTGCTGAATTGCAGCATTTTCAGCCTCTAGCGCGTCTCGCTCTGCTTTGAAAACATCTCGCTCTGCCGCGATTGTTGTCTTTTCAGCCTCCAGCGCGTCTCGCTCTGCCGCGATTGTTGTGTTTTCAGCCTCCAACGCATCTCGTTCCGCAGTTTGTTGGGCTTGTTCCAGCTCGATTAACTGGCGAACTGCCGGAGGGTTCAGCACCTCATCGACAGTTAAATCCAACTGCGGTAAGACCTGGGATACGATGTGCTCCCCTGTACCGAACTCTTGATACTGATAGGGGCCGCCAAGATAGGTTGGAGTACAAACCCGAAGCTGTTCCTTCCGGCTGTTGACAATCCAGTATTCCAGAATCCCAACTGCGGCATATTCCTGAAATTTCGCTTTATAATCTTCTTTCTCGTTCGTGTTGGTCACTTCTACGACCAGCAATGGTGTTTGCGCCAGCAGAAAAATCCCCTTTTCACCCGGTTGGGAGATCTGCTGCCAATGGCTTTCTCCATTGACGCACACATCCACAATACGGCAGGTGTTTTTTTGAACTCTCACCCCTACTTCTTTCCCTGCCCGCAACGGGCTGTGGGTAAAAGCGAACAACCGATTGAAGACATAGACCAGAAACTCGCAGATAATAATGTGCAACCCCGCTGGTGGTGACATAAGTTGTAAATAACCTTGAACCAATTCGTAGCGATTGTCTGTGCCATCTTCATAGGCACAGTATTCTTCAAAGGTGAATTGCCGGGGGGAATGCGGATCTAACCCAGTGCGAACGGCAGTTTTGGGAGTAACAGCGGGCGGAGTCATGGGGCCTCCAAAGCAGCTTGGTTGTTGTTGCTCTCATTATACACCAAAGTTGGAGTTTCCACTGTGCCAACCAATCTACGCTCTTCCGTCTTCCGTCCTCAATCTTCCGTCTTCCGTCTTCTGCCCTCAATCTTCTCCCCAACCGAGTCGAAAGTGCCAGGGCATGACGGGATTGGTCTGATTCCAAAAGCCAATGGCTTTTTCTCGGGCTAAGGCTTCTGCCTGCACGTATTGGGATCTGGTGTCAGGGCAGTTGTCAATCGATTCGGGATCGATGACGGCACCGCCGAACTGCACCATCTGCAAATTGATGGAGCGTCCCTGAAGATAGACTTCGGCTACGGTTTGGTTGCGATAGTTGGTGCCGAGGATTCGTAGTTTGACGGGTTGGCCAACGGGCAAGAAAACCGCCAGGTTGTCGATGGCGATTTGTCCCCAATGACCCTGTTCCAGTTCTGCTGCATCAATGCAAGCGAGACGCACTACGATTGTTTCCTGGTTGAGAGTTGCTTCGAAGATATCTCCTTCGGCAATTGCGGTGACGGTGGCTTCAACGGTGCGGTTTGCTTGATTGCTGGCACCTGGCTTTAAAGGCGGAACGACGATGGTATTGCCTGGGGGAGAATAGAGCGGACGGGCGATGGAACGACGGTCTGCTCGCAAAGACAAATCGCGAGGGAGTTCGCCAGCATGGGCCCGGATTGGAGAGATGAGGAGTAAGGCTGCAGCCAGGGAGGAGACGAGGCTGAAAAGGGATGGGCAGTTCATGGCGAGCGCAGTCCGCGTTAAGAGAAGTTTGGATTGACCTTAAAGATACGCGATCGCGCCCCGCCACTGCTAGAGTGCAAATATATTAGTGTGCTGAAGGGATTTCTGAAAGCATAGCAGGAAACCAACAACTGAAAGAAAAGCCCGACCATGAGTAACAGGTCGGGACAATGTCTTCAGGTATGCGCTCCAGTTCTAGTTTGCCAACTGTATGTCTGCGATCGCGTATACGTAATGTATATTTTTTTAGTATCGAAGGACAGAGTACAGAAAGCAGCGTTCAGTTTTGTTGTGACGCCTGGATTCTGTTTTTGGGCTTTTGAAGTTGAACCTTGAAAGGGGTTGGGAAAACAATGTGCAACAGCTGAACTATCAAGTTGCAGCATAGAGGCATAGTCGCTCTATGGCCCTACCAGTTCTGGGTCTGGGTCATTACACAACTTGGAGGGTTAGCGCCTTCTTCGGGGGCGCTAACCCCCATTTCTTTATACTAGAACAGGAAAATGGGTTATTTTGAAAGCCTTGCTCCGCAAGGCTTTCAAAATAACCTTCCAAGTCGTATCGTTATTTGACTTTCGATCCTAATAATTTTTGAGCACACAGATTCTACCTGCACGCTCAAAAATTGTGCCTTGTTTACCTACCGCACAATCTACAGAACTAATTAAAGTGAAATTACTGTACTTGAGTTAGCGAGTTTGCTTCTGCAATACAAAACTTTGATAAATAGTCTCTCCATTGTTGAACTTTTCATAAATCTTTGAACCTTTCGTACCCGCAAACTCAAGGAAGGGTTGTACCAGCGGTTGATGAACTAGCTTTTCAATTGCAGTCGTTTTGTGCGCATTATCTAGCTCTAGAGCTTTAACAATATTGGGAGTAATATCATTCATTTCGATCGAAATTAGTCCTGAATTGTCCAGTGCTGCTTGCAAAAGATGCATATATTGTACACTTCGAAAATCAGCAAAAAGAAAATATCCCCCCTCACAAAGCACCCTTTTGATTTCACTCAGGAAGGTATCCACTGACCGATAACAATGGGAAGACTCAACATTGATTGCTACATGAAAACTATTATCTGCAAACGGTAAGCACTCAGCATTGCCAACTTCGAAGGAAAGCCCATTAACCCGATAATTCTGGTTGCAAAATTTCACCGCATTTTTTGATAGATCTACACCAACCATTGTTTGGGGTTTCAAATACCGTTTGATATAACTTGCCCCTCCCCCGCGCCCACTACCAACTTCTAGAACATCCAAATCCTGAAGGTCTATGCTACAGACAACATGATGGTAGAGCTGGATACAATAACGATCGTCTTCATCTGTTTTGTCTAAATAAATTGTTTCAGTTCGACCATCTAAGGGAGCATAACCATAGTTCATGAACTTCCAGTTTTTTGTCTGATACGTCCTGGCTAAAAATTCATACCAATGCTTCCATGCCATCACTCTCAGCTTAGGGGAAACATCACAAAGCAAATTGAATAAATTAACTATCACTGTAAAAATCCCTTGATTGGTAATGAATTAGAAATGAAAAATATCAATCAATTTTCTTCCGAATATTCCCCAAGAAGGTCAGAGCGCCAAAGAATATGACTAGACTCATCCGGAAATTGGAGTGCAAGCCTCTCGGAGGGGGGCTTACACTCTAGCTCTCGGACAGGTTTACTTGATGATTAACAATCAGGTGATATTTTAATATACCTTTAGCAATCGTCTCCATTATGTACTTAACCCGACGAGCAACAAAAAATGACTGTCTAACATAGTTCTGTTCATTACCTCTATCATGTCTGACCAATGGCGCTCAATATAAAATTGCTACCCGTTGCTTGGGTTGAGGCAACAGATGCTACTGAAAAAACATTTCATAATGAACCATGAATCTTCACCCCATTCCCTCTTCCCCATTCCCTGTTCTAAAATGACAATTTCAAGTGTGAAGGATTTTTGCAGTTATGGCGAATAATGCTCCGATCCCAGTGGTTGTCAATGGTGCAGCCGGAAAGATGGGCCGAGAGGTCGTTAAGGCAGTTGCCCAAGCAGAAGACATGGTGTTGCTGGGAGCCATCGATCGCAATCCTGACTCTCTGGGTCAGGATATTGGGGAAATCATCGGCTGTGGCCCCCTGGAGATACCGTTGACCCACGACCTGGAAGGCATGCTGGCTTTCGCGGCTCAGGAAAAACAACCTGGGGTGATGGTCGACTTTACTCATCCCGATTCAGTCTATGAAAATGTTCGGGCTGCGATCGCATATGGGATTCGCCCTGTTGTCGGCACCACCGGCCTCAGCCTGCCCCAAATCCAAGAACTGGCAGAATTCGCCGACAAAGCCAGCACTGGCTGCCTGCTGGCACCCAACTTTTCCATTGGCATGGTGCTGCTGCAGCAAGCCGCGATCCAAGCATCCCAATACTTCGATCACGTCGAAATCATCGAACTGCACCATAACCAGAAAGCAGATGCCCCCAGCGGCACTGCCATCCAAACCGCCCAGATGCTCTCAGGCCTGGGCAAAACCTACAATCCTCCCAGCGTCGAAGAAACCGAAAAGCTTCCAGGAGCCAGAGGCAGCACCGCAGAAGACAACATTCGCATTCACAGCGTCCGTCTTCCTGGCCTGATCGCCCATCAAGAAGTTATTTTTGGGGCCCCCGGTCAAATCTATACCCTCCGGCATGACACCAGCGATCGCGCCTGCTATATGCCTGGTGTCCTGTTGGGAATTCGCAAAGTGCTGCCACTCAAAACCCTGGTGTACGGGTTAGAAAAAATCCTTTGAAGGAGGTATAAGGCAGAGGGCAGGGAGGGAAGAGAAGGCAGGAGGCAGAAGGAGAATATAAAGCAGAGGGCTGAAGGTTTCATATCCTACCTCTGCGAGGCTAACCTTAAATTAGGAGTGGACTGACCCAGCTAAAAGAGGACAACAGAGCTGGATTATAGAAAAAGCAGTAATGCTGCTCCAATAGACTCTGCAGCTCTGAAACGATCGCTACGAACTTGTACAATTTGAGTTGGGACACAGCAGTAGTGGCCTAACACCGCTAAAATAGGGCAATGAGCCGGGTTGTATACCATTTTTGGATTTTAGATTGGCGATTTTGGCTTGAAGAAAGCTTTACTGGGCAAGCGTTCCACCAATTTCATCAATTGCATCTCCAAGTCAAATTGGTATAGAAAAAGCGGTAACGCTTACCCGATAGACTCTGCAGCACTAAAGTTGCCAACTCCGAACTTTGCACCAGTTTAGCTGTGTCAAAGCCCTAGATCCTCAAGATCTTTCCGGTCTACCTTCTGCCCTCTGCCCTCTGCCTCCTGCCCTCAAAAAATGCTCGTCTCCCTCAATCGAAAAACTTTTGAAGAGCTGATTCCGCTCGTCGCCACTGGACCTCAATATACCTATTGTTGGGGCAAGCTTCCAGACCTGCTCAAGCGGGTGCTGATCTCTGTGTCGGCTGTTGTCAGCATCTGGATTGTTTCCTTAATTACAGGGCGGGGACTAGGCCCGCTCCTGTTTATCGCCTGGACGATTGCCTTCTTCTACTGGCTCTGGGGGCCTGCACTGATTGCCTATCGTCGCAATACCGAATATCGCCAATACTCTTACAGCGGTTTCTGGCGAGGAGAAGTCTCAGACGTTTTCATCACCGAAGAATTGATTGGAGAAGAAGAAAATGTCAATAGTCGCGGCGAGTTGGTTATCATTGAAAACCGCGAGCGTCGGCTAAATTTGGAGGTCTCTGATGAAACAGGATTTTCCACAAAACTTCAAGTCCCCCTGCAGCGCGGGCACCAACGAATCGCATCCGGCCAAGTTGCTGAAATGCTTGTTCTTTCCTATCAGCCCGATCTGAGTTTGATCAATCAGGTAACAGATATTTATTTGCCTGAACGAAATTTGTGGGTGAGTGACTATCCTTATCTACGACGCGATGTATTTGCTAGCATTAGCCGCCGTTTGCGTGCAGAACAGGACATGACATCCCGTTCAAGACGCCCGCGTCGTTCTAATTCGCGCCGTTCTACTAACCCGCGTCGTTCTGGTGGAGCAATACAGCGACGCCGCCCCCCCACTCCTTTCCGCTAGGGCTGAAGCCCCGACTTTGCATGACTGTGAAATTGCCCCATGGCGAGTTAAACTTACCCGCCTTCCTGCCAGATGCCACCCATGGCGTCGTTCGCTCCGTGGACAGCTGCGACCTGGAACAATGTGGTGTTCCTGCGCTGGTGATGAATGCGTTTCACTTGATGCAGCGACCCGGATCGTCCACCATTCAGGCGCTGGGAGGGTTGCATCAAATGAGTGGTTGGTCTCATCCCATTACGACCGACTCTGGAGGCTTTCAAGCCTATTCGCTGATCCGCCAAAACTCAAGATATGGCAGTCTCTCAGACCGGGGTATCCTTTTTCGACCGGAGGGATCTGACCGCAAGCTGCGGCTGACTCCAGAGAAGGTCATTCAGCTGCAGTTGAGTTATGGGGCTGACATCCTTTTCTGTCTGGATGATTGCACTCATGCTGAAGACTCCCTGGAGACACAGCGCGAATCGGTTCAGCGTACCATCAATTGGGCACGGCGCTGTAAGGCTGAATTCCAGAGGCTTCTAGAGCAGAAAGAAATTCCTGATGCAGAACGTCCGCTCCTATTTGCTGCGATCCAGGGGGGAGGCGATCGCGGGTTGCGTCGGCATTGTGCCAGCGAGTTGCTGGCGCTTGGGTTTGATGGCTATGGCTATGGAGGCTGGCCGCTAGACCGTCAAGGCAATTTGCTGACAGATATTCTTGCCTATACGCGGGAGTTGGTGCCGTCTCAATTCCCGATGCATGCATTGGGAGTGGGGCATCCGGCAAATGTGGTTGCAGCAGCGCAGATGGGGTATGAGTTGTTCGACAGCGCCATGCCGACGCGGGATGCTCGTCATGGGCGTCTTTATGCATTTACAGAGGAGTCAATGTCTTTCTCAAGTGCATGGATGGGGAAGATGGGTCGGTTGAATCGTGACTGGTTTTCCTATGTTTATGTTCAAGATAAGAAGTACATCAAATCGAAAGTGCCTATTTCTCCCTATTGCGATGCTTTATGCTGTTCAAATTATTCACTGGGATATTTGAACCATTTGTTTAGCGTGAATGACACGCTGTTTTTTCGGTTGGCTACGATTCATAATTTGAGATTTATGGTGCAATTGATGGAATGCTTAAGGAAGATATCGGATTGAGCTGGGAAAGCCTGGAATTTCTAGGATACAGGAGTCAGGAGTCAGAATCGAGTCCCCCTTCTGACTCCTGGCTCCTGACTTCCAATCTTCACCTCACCTTGAGTTTTTAGCTCCTGATGATAACTTTGCAGGGTGGATTGAGACACAATGATTGAAGCTAAAGATGAGCTATTGCGTCGATTAGTGGCAACGGTACAGGATAGCGCGAAGTACAGGACAATCTGCCCAGAGTTGATTGCTTCGATCGGCGCTCAGGAGCTGGCAAAACGGGCAAACTTAAAGGCGGCGGTTAAAGCAACCAAGAATAAGCTGCATCAGGTGGGGGGAGCGTACTGGCAGCGAACGGTGGATTATTCTGAATGGCTGGATCGATTGCAGTTGGCGGCGCGATCGCAGGATCGCGCTCAATTATTGCAGATTTGCGATCGCATCATGGCCCATCACACCTCAACCCAGGAACGTTTACCCATGCTCCAGCAATTCTACACCCGGATTTTTGCTGCCCTACCGCCCATTCATTCCGTGTTGGACATTGCCTGCGGTCTCAATCCTCTAGCGATGCTGTCAATGCCCCTGGCAGAAAATGCCACCTATTACGCCTGCGACATCTATCAAGATACCATCAACTTTATCAATCAATTTATGAAAATCGTCAACGTATCTGGTGAGGCCCAGGTTTGCAATCTCATTCAAACCTGCCCCAACTATCAGGTTGATGTTGCCTTTGTCTTTAAAACCCTTCCCTGTTTAGAACAAATCGACAAGCATGCAGGCATCCGACTCTTAGAAGCCATTCAGTCGCAAGTGACGCTGGTTTCTTTCCCAAACCGGAGTTTAGGAGGCAAAAATAAAGGCATGGCGAGTCACTACGAAAGTCGACTCAGAACGCAAATTGCAGACAAACCCTGGTCAGTCCAGCGTCTGGAGTTCCCTACTGAATTAGTATTTCTCATTACCCGGTGAACTAGAGATCAGTCGGTATGTGAGAATAGCAAAGGTAGGAGGCAGAGGGCAGAGGGCAGAAGGGAAAGGTTGATGACATTAGGGACTACTGATGATAGACATTGATACGGTTGTTGAAAAAATTGGTCAGTCGAGCAAATATCGCGCCATGGATATTTGTCAGGAGACGATTCGCGATTTAATTGTCAAAGAGCTAAAACAATACAAAAACAAAAATGCTGCCATTAAAGCAGCCAAGAAGAAACTACATCGCATTGTTGCTCCCTATCTGGGCGATCCAGACTATGCAACCGCAATTGTTGCGTTAGAAACGGCTTTTCGGGAGCGCGATCGCACCACCATCGAAGCGATCTGCAGGCGCTTGATGGCCGAACACACCTCCACCCGAGAACGTCTTTTGCTGCTGGAAACCTTCTACTCGCGCATCTTCCAACTCACGGGCACGCCAGACACAATTTTAGACATTGCCTGCGGCTTGAATCCCCTCTCATTTCCCTGGATGGGACTCTCAACTTCAGTACGCTACTACGCCTACGATCTTCACCGCACCCGAATCAATTTTCTCAATCAATACTTTACATTGCAAGGATTGCAACCCCTGGCCCGGGCACAAGACATCCTGGTTCGTGCCCCGGAAGAATCCGCCGATATTGCCCTGATTCTCAAAGAAATTCCCCGGTTTGAGAGTCGTCAACAGGGGTGCAGCCTCCCTCTATTGGATGCTCTAAAGGTTCGTTATCTGGTCATCTCAATGGCGACAAAAAATTTAACTGGACGTTGGGATCTCAAAGACCGCAACCGACAACTGCTCTACACTCTGGTCGATCAGCGTCCCTGGCAGATTGAAGAGATCGAGTTTGAAAACGAGATCGTTTTCTGCATCGATAAAAACCATTCCAATCTACGATAGTAGCCTTACTCAGCAATAAATTGCCGTAGCGCAATAACCGATATAGTCTTGAGGCAGTCACGATACAAAAGCATAGTTATCAGGAACAGGGCCAGTATATTCAATATAGCACTACGAATCTGTGTTAGGACATATATAGTGAAATCTAAGGAATGCATATGCCTGCTCCCTACAGCTATGACCTGCGCACTAAAGCAATTGATGCCATCAAACGAGGAGAGTCCAAAACAA